>Ga0049080_10000159_pt1 | contig 21781 bp, 29 predicted proteins | sample GreLakmeER15MSRF_FD_66716 | JGI IMG/M metagenome (GOLD analysis project Ga0049080, IMG submission 66716) | Freshwater lentic microbial communities from great Laurentian Lakes, MI, USA - Great Lakes metaG ER15MSRF | ecosystem: Environmental > Aquatic > Freshwater > Lake | place: Great Lakes... | reverse complement strand
ACTTTGGGATGTATTATTCCTGTGTGCTTTTTTTGGTATTTCCGAGATATCAAAAGTAGTACAACTTTTCCTAGTTCAGTCAAACTAGGTGGTGGAGTCAAAATGACCCCTTATGAGTTTCCGATTTCTCTCAAGAATCGGTGGTGCGGATGGGACTCTCTCCCGCCTGGTTTCCAATTTCCAGTCAAAGAATTGGTGGCGAGCCTGAATTTTTTTAGAGGTTGGCAACAACCTCTTTTTTTATAAATATTTTTTTTTGTTAATATGGAATTTGAATCTAAAGTGATAGAAAATTTTATTAAATTAGTAAAGCAATCGCCTGTTGCTACAGAAAAATTTATCAATCATTGTATAGGTGTATATGAAATATTAAAAAAAGATGGTGAATCTGAGGAAGTATGTAAATCCGGATTATATCATTCAATCTATGGAAGTCCTTACTTCAACGACACTGCTCAAACAAAAGAAAATGATAGAGAAACTATAAAAAAAGAGATAGGAGAATATTCTGAAAAATTAGTGTATGAAATGTGTTCTCTAAAAAATAAAGATTATGATATTGTGACTGGAAATTTTAACTGGGATCCTCAAATTCTAGTAGATATAATAAAAATTTGTAAAGCAAATCTTATCAAACTTAACTCTGAGCATTCTCTTTTTTATGTAAATTTGTATGAGTTAATATTAAACTCTTTAAAAGGGGGAATTAATCCTTTTTTAGAAAGTCCAGTAAAGGATGATATTAAAATTATAGATAATCTTTTTTCATATCAATTTCTTTCGTTTTTATATACCTACACTTTAAATTCTCCATATACTCCTGGACATTTGAGTAAAGTAAATTCAAAAGACTCCGATTTTACTTCTAGATTTTCTTGCCACTTGTCTAGAGATGAGTTTTTTAAAACCGGATTAATTCCATATATTAAAAAAATTGCAACTGAATTGGGCCAAGATTTATTTCTTAAAGAGTATTATCTCAATCATTATCATAAATCCACAACATCATATGGACATATTGATTCGCATTTTGAAAATCACATAACAATTCTTATATATCCAAATCTTGAATGGGAAAATTTATGGGGTGGGGATATTAAATTTTATAATGAAGATTCTTTTTTTAATTCTTTAGTTGATTTTAAACCTGGTAGAGTTATAGTTTTTGATTCTAAAATTAGACACCAGGTAATGCCTCTATCTTCATTAGCAAAAACCGATAGATTTTCTATTGCAATTAAAGCTTGCAATTTTTTGGGAATCTCAAATTACTCTACAGATATAATTCATAAAATTATACATGTTCCTTGCTCTTGACAACAACCTCCTTTTTTTGTATGATATATAAAGAGAGTTTTAATTAATCTATGAGTGATTATAAAAAAACAGCACTTGTATTAGGTGCTGGTGGTTTCATTGGAAGTCACATGGTTCGTAAACTGCGATCTGAGGGTTATTGGGTTCGTGGAGTAGATCTAAAATTTCCTGAATTTTCTCAAAGTGAGGCAAATGAATTTATTCAGGGAGATCTTCGTGATGTAACATTTGTTGAAAGAGTTATTGAATTCAAAGGATATCTGGGAAACTTTTATCATTTTGTGGCATCAAAATATATTGATACTTTTGATGAGATCTATCAATTTGCTGCTGATATGGGTGGAGCAGGATTTGTATTCACGGGGGAGAATGATGCTGACATTATGCATAATTCCGTAACAGTTAATTTAAATGTTCTTGAGTCCCAACGTCAATTAAATGATTTTAAAGGAGTAAATAAAACCAAAATTTTCTATTCTGGATCTGCTTGTATGTATCCAGAACACAATCAACTTGATCCTGATAATCCAGATTGTCGTGAAGAAAGTGCTTATCCAGCTAATCCAGATAGTGAATATGGTTGGGAAAAACTTTTTTCAGAACGTCTTTATTTTGCCTACAATCGCAATTATAATATTCCTGTCCGTGTTGCCAGGTATCATAATATCTTTGGCCCCGAAGGAACCTGGGAAGGTGGACGTGAAAAAGCTCCTGCAGCAATTTGTCGTAAAGTTGCATATCTTCCTAAAGAAGGTGGAGTAGTTGAGGTATGGGGTGACGGTAAACAAACCCGATCATTCTTGTATATTGATGAGTGTATTGAAGCAACTCGTCGTATGATGGAATCTGATTTCATCGGTCCAGTTAATATTGGTTCAGAGGAAATGGTAACTATCAACCAACTTGTAAAAACTGCTGCAAAAGTTGCTGGTAAAGATGTAACCAAAGTGTATAAACTTAATGCACCCCTTGGAGTTCGTGGACGCAACTCTAATAACGATTTAATTCGTGAGAAATTGGGGTGGGATTATTCGCAAAGTCTTGAAGAAGGAATTCGTAAGACTTATGATTGGATTTGTGAGCAAATTAAAACCAAATGAACATATTAATTCTCGGATCAAAAGGGCAAATTGGTGCCTATCTAACTGACTATTTGTGTGCTAAAGGACATAATATTACGGAGTTTGACATTGCAAATGGGGAAGATCAAGATTTAAGAAGAATACCAAATCCAAAATTGCAACATGACATTCGCCTTGCTGATTTTATTTTCTTTCTTGCATTTGATGTTGGTGGTTCTAGGTATTTGAAAAAGTATCAACATACTTTTGAATTCATTGACAACAACACTCGAATCATGGCAAATGTGTTTCAATGGTTAAAGGAATATCATAAACCATTTATTTTTGCCTCATCTCAAATGAGTAATATGTCATATTCCCCATATGGAGTAATGAAACGTGTTGGTGAAATGTATACTCAAAACTTGGGTGGACTTATTGTCAAGTTTTGGAATGTTTATGGTGTAGAAAATGATCATGAAAAATCACATGTAATCACTGACTTTATTCGTAAAGGATTTGAAGAAGGCGAATTTGAAATGATGACAGATGGAACTGAAGAAAGACAATTTTTATACGCAGAAGATTGTTGTGAGGCTTTGGAAACAATCATGGAGTGTTACTCCGACTTTAAACCCACAGATGAACTTCATGTAACATCTTTTAGAAATGATTCTATTAAAAAAGTTTCTGAAATTATTCAAGGACAATTTAATTTGATTGGTAAATATGAAGTAAAGATTAAACCAGGTATTGCAAAAGATAGTGTGCAATTAGATAAAAGAAATGAAGCCAATAATTACATTCATGGATGGTGGTTACCAAAAACAAATTTAGAAACTGGAATTGCAAAAGTATTTTCGGAGATGAAAAAAAATTATGGATACTAATTTAACAGAACTTAAAAATTTTATTAATGAACCTCATTGTGATTTGGGATCAAATGCTTGGGTTCTTGCAGATTTAGTCAAATCATTTAAAAACGGACGTTTTATTGATCTTGGAGTCCGTCTTGGTGCATCATCTGCCATTATGTCTATTGATGCTGATAAGAATCATAATCAAGTTTGTGGTTGTGATTTGATGTTTGATGGGTTCCAGAGAAATGGAGCACGTTTTGTTAATCAAAACTATATGTGCTATCAGGCAGATAGTGTGACTCTTGGTAAAAATTGGGATGAAGAACCTTTTGATATCATTTTTGTTGATACAATTCATACTCGTGAACAAGTTCTAGCAGAACTTTATTTCTGGAGCAATCATTTAAAAGAAGGTGGATATTTTATTTTCCACGATTCTCATTGGGAAGGCCCTGGTGATGTTATCGGAGGAAAGCAATGGGAACGTGTGGATGTTGCAATTACTGATTTCTTTGGACTTCCTAAGAGTGTTCGTGAAATGTCTCAGTATGAAGATGAAAATATTTGCTTAGAACATTACACTCCAAGTTATGGTATGACTTTTGTGAAGGTAAAAACACTAAATGCCATTGAAAAATTTAAGAATAATATTGATTGGAATGAAGTTTTTGAAATTCGAAATTGGTTGAACAATCTTCACTTTAATAAAGATAATCCAAACTTTGTTGATTGGCAACAAGATATTGAAAATATTGAAAATGAATTAGTAATTAATCCATGACATGTTCAATATCTCATTGGAGTGGTAGATTGGGAAATAATATTCAGCAAATTGCAAATTGTATTATGTTTGCTGAGCAGAAGAAAGATACCTTTTTTCAAAAATTAGATCATGGTATTATTGGAAAATTTGCTTTAAATTTTGGATTGCAAGAAGATTCTCAAGAACATTCTGGAAGATTTTATTCTTGGGAACCTTTAGTTCATTGTGAAAAAGGAATTTTTGAGGGTGGAAACGAAATTGGTGTTTCTAAAGAACATGTATATGCCAATATCAATAGAATATGTAAACAATATATTTCTCCAAATTTAAAACTTCCCTCAAAAGAAATCATTGGAGATGATACAATAGTCATGCATCTTAGGAGTGGTGATAATTATCATCGTATTTTTGATCCCCCAACAAACTATATTCCAAATCCTCTCGTTTATTATCTTAATTTGATAGAGTCATTTGATAATTGTATTTTAATCACTGAACCAGACAGAGAAAATCCAATCATTCATGAACTAATGAAAATTGATAAAGTAAAGATTCAATCTTCTACTGTAGAAGACGACTTTGCAATTCTCATGAGTGCTAAAAATCTTGCTTTATCTGGAGTTGGAACTTTTGCAATAGCTGCAGCATTGTGTTCTTCAAATATAAAAAATCTTTATACAACAGATCTACTATTGACTGAACATCTAAATTATAGTATGCTTTTTAATACAATTGTTAATGTGCATGTGATGGAGTTAAAAAATTATCTTTCAGTTTTTCCTTGTAGTTGGAAAAATACTGAAGAGCAAAGAAAATTTATTTTAGAATATAAATGAAAATTTTTGTAACAGGATGTGCTGGATTACTTGGCGCAAATTATACAAGACACTTACTTTCTAATGGACATCAAGTAATTGGTATTGATGACTTGTCTGGTGGATATAAAGCTTTTGTCCCCAAATCAGAAAATTTTACGTTTGTAAAATTTGATTTAGAAAGAAGAAAAAAAGTAGTTGAATTATTTGAAGAACACAAACCAGAAGTTCTTTTGCATTTTGCTGCATATGCAGCTGAAGGATTGTCTCCTTTTATTCGCAACTTTAATTATAGAAACAATCTCATTTGCTCTGCAAATTTAATTAATGAGTGCGTTACTCATAATACTAAGTTTATTTTTACTTCTAGTATGGCTGTTTATGGTGAACAAGAACCTCCATTTACTGAAGATAAAAAACCACAACCTATTGATCCCTATGGTATTGCAAAATATGCTGTAGAGTGTGATTTGAAACTTGCTCATGAGCAATTTGGACTTCGTTATAATATTGTTCGTCCTCATAATGTCTTGGGTATTTACCAAAATATTTGGGACAAATATCGTAATGTGATTGGAATTTTTATTCGCAAAACTTTGAATGGGGAACCAATTCTTGTGTATGGTGATGGAGAACAAACTCGCGCGTTCTCTGATATCAAGTATTATATGGAACCTTTCGACAAATTATTGGCAGATTATGATGGGGAAATCTTTAATATTGGTGCTGATAGATATTTTACTCTAAATGAAGTTGCTGAGGCAGTTCAAAAGATTGGCAAAAAATATGGATATGAGGTTCCTATTGAGCATGGTGAACCCAGACATGAAGTGAAACATGCTTATTGTGATCATACAAAAGCAAAAACTATGTTAGACTTTAGAGATGAAACTAACCTTGAAGAGTTAATTGAGTCTATGTTTATTTGGGCTATGAAACAACCCAATCGCAAGGTGAAAAAAATGGATTATGAAATTACAAAAGATATTTACGATTATTGGAAATGATTGATTACGAAGGACAATATCCAAATTCAAGAAGATATTTTAAATCTGATTATGAAAATTTGAGATTTAAATTTTTTGAATCGGAAAAAATTGAAAACAATTATTCTCAATCAATGCAAGATATGTTTGTTCTTTCTATGTTGAATGGGAAGAAGAAAGGAACATATGTAGAAATTGGTGCAGATAAACCCAGAGTAATTAATAATTCATATCTTCTTGAATCTCAGTATAACTGGAAAGGTGTTTCCTTTGAAATTGAAAGTGATAAAGTAGAATATTTTAATACAATAAGGAAAAATAAATGTATTTGTGCTGATGCGACAAAGTTTGATTATAAATTTCTTTTTGATGAAAGAAAGTATCCAAAGCAAATTGACTATCTTCAGGTAGATTGTGATCCTCCTCAAATTACATTAGAATGTCTTAAAAATCTTCCTTTAGAAGATTATCGATTTTCTGTGATAACTTTTGAAACAGATTTGTATGCTGGCGGGCAAGAAGTTCAAGAAGAACAAGAAGAAATTTTAGTCAAACTTGGATATCAAAGAATTGTAAAAAATGTGCAAAATGAAGGAAACCCATATGAAGATTGGTGGATAGATCCTTTTATAGTTCCAAAAGAAAGATGGGAAAAATTTATACATAGTGATATAGAATTTTCTAAGATTATTTTAAAATGTTACTAGATTATAGTAGTCTTGTCCATGAATTTAATGTTAATGTTACCGGCGTTATTCATGTTGGTGGACATATTGGTGAAGAATTGGAAACATATAATTCTCAAGAATTAAAAAATTTAATAATGTTTGAACCACAGAAACATTGCTTTGAACAAATAGTTGAAAAGGCAAAACAATTGGGAATGAATGAAATTAAAATAATTAATAAAGCACTTGGTAATTCTAAAGGGCAAATGGAAATTATTTCAGATCCTACAGGACTTTGTGGATCTCTTTTAGAACCAAAAATTGTATTGACATATCCCGATATTGTTTTTAGTGAAAGATTTATGGTTGAAGTTTCAGTAATGGATGATGAAATTCCAAAAAATCATTCTTATAATTTTTTAAATATGGATGTTCAAGGGTATGAACTTGAAGTTTTAAAGGGTGCAATTAAAACTTTAAAAAAAATTCAATATATATACACCGAAGTAAATCGTGATGAAGTCTATAAAAATTGTGCTATGATTGAACAAATTGATGAATTTTTAAATCCATTTGGATTTAATAGAGTAAAAGAAAGTTGGAAAGGAGAGTGGGGAGATGCTTTTTATATCAAGGAGAATGTATGAAGGTATTTGATTCGTTTATTTTTTTTAATGAATTAGAACTGTTGGAAATGAGACTCAACATTTTAAATGATGTTGTAGATTATTTTGTTCTTACAGAATCTCCTTTTACTGTAAGTGGAAATGAAAAACCACTTTATTATCAGAAAAATAAAGATAGATTTTCTAAATGGAATGATAAAATTATTCATTATGTAACGGAAGAAATTCCGAACGACTTTAACCACATGTTACAAAAGACAAAGTATCATGTGGCATATAATGATATTGATCCATACGGAACTAAGTTTATTGATTTGCCTATTAGATTTCAAAGAGCACTTTTTAATAGAAATAATAGTGCATTTGGCATTGAAAAAGCAGGTGTATCTGATGAAGATTTGGTGATTACTAGTGATGCAGATGAAATAATTAATCCATATGTTTTGGAAGATTTGTCATGGTTTGATTCAAATAATCACTATGTCGCCATTTGCAATGCATATTATTATAAACTTAACTTTTTATATCAGAATGATTGGATGGGATCCAGACTTTGCACTTGGAATCACTTAAAAAACACTACTATTGATCAACTTCGTCAGAATCATATGAATTCGCATAAAATAAAAGATGCTGGATGGCATTTTAGTTTTTTGGGAAATGCTGATAATTTTAAGTTAAAATTGGCATCTTACGAACATACTGAAAATAATACAGAAGATGTTCTTTCGAATGCAGAAGACAAAATTGAAAAAGGATTAGATCCTCTTAATCGTGGAATGTCTTATAGAGCAGTTCCTATTGACGATTCTTATCCGGAATATGTTCAAAATAACCAAGAAAAATATAAAGAATTTATTAAGTCATGGAATTAATTGAAGGAGTAGCACTCTCAAAACTTTGTGATTACTCTTTTGGGGATCAATCTGGACAGTGGGGAAGAATTTATACTTCTTTTATGAAAGAGGCAAATTCTACCAACACCGAATTCATATCAACATTATTTGAAATTAAAAAAAGTCGTGATTATATGACTCTTTTTATTGATAATATAAGATTATATAAAAGACACATTGTAGAAGTAAGTGAATCTGATCGCCCTTATATCGACTCACTTCATGAAAAAAATGATTTACTTCATTTGTGTTCTTGTTTTCCTGATATGAAGTTTATAATTTTTACTAATTTGGAAGATACTCCTATTGATGAATACATTTTTGATTTAATTCCTGATAATGTTTTGTGTGTTTCTGCAGTAAACGCAGTTTCGTATGGAAAAAAAGTTATTCCTGCCCCATACGGAGTTCAGAGAAAAATGAATCCCAATGATAATAGAATTTTAGATATTAAAAGTTCTATGAAAAAACTACCTCAAAATCCACCAGGACTTCTTTACGTTAGTCATAACGATAGTTCTCATGAAGAGAGAGTTGGAATTAAAGAATTATTTGTTGATAAATCTTGGGCAAAAGTTCATACGGAAAGAGTAAACTATTCTGTGTTTCTTTATAATTTAAGTCAATCAAAATTTATGATATGTCCAAGAGGAAATGCAATCGATTGTCATCGTAATTGGGAGGTTATTTACATGCGTAGAGTTCCAATTATGAAAAAAACTCCCTACTTGGAATATCTTTATAAAAATTATCCAGTTTTATTTGTAGATGAGTATGATGAAGTTAATGAACAAATGCTGATAGATAATGATCATCTTTTTGAAAAAGCTCAAAAGTTTGATTTGAATTATTTTGATTTGAATATTTTTTTTAATAGAACGATAAAGAAAGTCCTATGAATTTTTTTTGTATCTCCAATTATAATAATGATTTGAATTGGGTTTCTGAATATTCAAATCCTCATTTGATCTACGATAAAACTTGGGCAGGTGGAGTTATTGATAATGACAACTCAGAAATTATTTCTCCAACAAATTTAAAAGAGAAATATCCCAACTATAACGTCACTAACGGAGATCCAAATGGATATAATATTAGTGATTATATGACTTTTATTATTGATTATTATGAAAATCTTCCTGATGTTGTAGTATTTTTAAAAGGAAATACAATAGGAAGACATGTAAGCAAAGAATATTTTGATAGAGTGGTTAATAATAAATGTTTTACCTGTTTAGAGGATTGGAAAGAGCACGATTTAAATCAAGCAGCAATTCAAAATGGATATGCAATGTTTTCTTGCGAAGGTGGGTGGATGGAAACAAATGACAGTTGGTATTTGAATCATCCAAAGCATCCTACAAAATATTTTAAAAAATATAATGATTTTTTGGATTTTTGTTTCAAAGAACCAGTTCATCCAAGATATGTTCGATTCCCTCCTGGTGCAAATTTTATTGTTCCAAAGGAAAATATACTTAAATATGATAGGATTTTTTATCAAAATCTAAGAACTTTCACTCGACATACAAGAGTTTCTGGTGAAGGGCAAATGATTGAACGAGCATTATATACAATTTGGATGTGTAATTATGAAGTGGCAGATGCAATGAAGGAGTTGGTATGTTAGCAACAGAATTTATACATGGACAAGGATTGGGCAATCAATTGTTCGTCTATGTGACTACTAGAATGCTCGCACATAAACTTGGATATGATTTTGGAATTGGTGGATTGAGAAATGCTGGAGATTCGAGAGTAAACAAAAAAGGATTTTACTTCATGAATCTTTACTATGGTGAAGAAGTTCCTGATGGATTACAGAGATACGATGAATATCGTCATGGTTTGTTTACTGATTCTTGGTTAAGAACAGACATTAGATTGACTGATAAAAATTTACTATCTGTTTCAGACAATACAATCATCTATGGAAATTTACAATCCGAAGAATATTTTGGAGATAATTTACATCTTGTAAAGGAGTGGTTGAAGGTTAAAGATGAATATGAACACATGGACACAAATGGTAAAAACATTTGTATTATGAATTTTCGTGGTGGAGATATGGTTGGGAATGCTGGTGGGTTTGTTCCAAGAAGTTATTGGGATAAATCTATTCGACGAATGTTAGAGTATAATCCTGATATGGAATTTTGTATTGTAACCGATGATGTAAAAACAGCAAATCAGATGCTGCCAGAATATCCTGCATATCATGTTGATGTTGCATGGGACTATGTTGCAATTAAAAATGCAAGAAATGTAATTTGCTCAACTTCTACTTTTGCTTGCTTTCCTCTGTGGACAAGTGAAACTCTAGAATATTGCATTGCTCCAAAATATTGGTTTCATCATAATTTGTCTCAAGGTTGGTGGAGTCTCGGTTGCAGCATATACAGTTTTCCCACACATTATATGGATAGGGAAGGAAATCTATTTACACCTGAGCAATGTATGATAGAATGGGAAGAGTATAAAAAAACATCCAACATATATGAAGGTGATTTATGATTGAATTGCCCGACGTAACTTTAATCACAATTGATACGACATCGGAAATCAATGGCACTATTAATGCTTTATATACGAGCATGAATGGGATTAAGTTTGGTTCAATAAAGTTAATAACAACAAAAGAAAAGATAGAACAATATCATTCTCAACTTGAGTCTGATGGTATTGATTTGGAAGAACCAGTCGAAGAGATTAAAAATTATAATGATTACAACCATTATGTAATTTATAATCTTCGATATCATGTGAACACATCACATTGTTTATTGGTTCAACCGGATGGATTTGTTTTATTTCCAGAGAAATGGGATGATAACTGGTTAGAATATGATTATATTGGAGCTCCTTGGGCATATGTTGAAGATGCTTACATTGATCCATTTGGCAACCATCATCGAGTTGGTAATGGTGGATTTTCCTTGAGAAGTAAAAAATTTTTAGATGTTCCCAGCAAAGTAGAAGTTCCTTGGGAAACAAATAATAGTGATTTTTACTGGATGCCAGAAGGAATTGTTAATTATCATGAGGACGGAAATGTGTGTGTGCATAACCGACATATATTCATAGAGCAAGGATGTAAATATGCTCCAGTTGAAGTTGCAGTTAGATTTTCTCAGGAGACAAGAGTTCCTGAGTGTGAAGGAATTATGCCATTTGGATTTCACTATAGATTACCACCAGGAGTTACATTAGAATAATGATAGGATATAATAGATTGGGCAGCAATGGACGTTTGGGAAATCAAATGTTTCAATACGCAGCACTGAAAGGAATTGCTGCAAAAAGGGGATATGATTGGGTGATTCCGCCTGAAAATTATAATCATACAGATAATTATGGACTTTTTGAAACATTTGAAATGAAAAATGTCAAACAGTCTAATCTTGGATTTGTAGATGGACAATCTGTAGAAGAAAATGATTATTGTTTCATTCCAGAATTTTTTGACGACTGTCCCGATAATGTATCTTTAGAAGGTTATTTTCAGACAGAAAAATACTTTAATCACATTGAGAATGAAATTCGTGAAGACTTTACATTCAAAAAAGAATACTTAATTCCGTGTAAGGAATATATTGATTCTTTAGATGCTTCTCCAATATTTCTTCATGTTAGACAACTTGATAATATTGGTAGAGAAGACTATCATCCTATTCTCCCCATTTCGTTTTTTGAAGAAGCACTATCAAACTTTCCTGATGACACTCCATGTTTTGTTTTTACTGATGATATAGGTTGGTGCAAGTCGCAGGAATTTTTTAAACAAGAACGTTTTCTTTTTAATGAAAACAATCAAAAATATTCATATCAAACAATTGATGGGAGAGGTAAGTCGCAAAATACATTAATGCCTCAAGTTGATTTGTGTTTGATGAGTCTCTGTTCTGGTGCGATTATTGCCAATAGTTCATTTAGTTGGTGGGGTGCATGGTTGCAAAATAATCGGGGTAAAATTATCGCACCAAATCCTCAAAAGTGGTTTGGTTCTAAAATGAAAAACTTGGACACAAAAGACATTATTCCAGATAGATGGAACACTCAAGATTGGAGCAAATAAATGCCAGAAATTTCAGTATGTATTCCAACCTATGAATATAAAGGTGAAGGTGTAAAATATCTTTCTGAACTATTTGATTCCTTAAAGACACAAACGTTTCAGGATTTTGATATAGTAATTTCCGATCATAGTATAGATACAGAAATTATGAATTTTTGTAGGGATTCTGACTATAATTTTGAAGTTACTTATATTCAAAATCCAAATGGTAGAGGATATCAAGCACCAAATACTAATTGTGCCTTAGAAAATGCTACTGGTAGAATTTTAAAACTAATCTATCAGGATGATATTTTTGTTGATGATAAAGCACTTGAAAAAATTAAAAGTGCTTTTGATTCGACAAAATGTAAATGGTTATTTCATGGATTCACTCATACAACAGATGGCATAGAAACTCATCGAGGTTGTGTTCCATTTTGGGCTGAAATGACACTAGAGGGTAATAATCATCTTGGCAGTCCTTCTTGTTTTTCTGTTTTGAATGATAGTAAAATGTTTATGGATGAAAGTCTTAAACTTCTTATTGATACAGAACTATATCATAGAATGAGGGTAGAGTATGGAATGCCAACTATTATTTCTGACATTCTTATTGCTAACAGAGAACACAATGCAAGAGTGAGTGCTTCTGGAATTGATTATGATGTAGTGTGTTCTGCATCCAATGGAAAGCAGTGGATGATGAATAAAAAGGAGTTAAAATATGTTCAAGAAAAACATTCAGAATTTATTAAAATTGGAAAATATCCCGATGAAAATTAATTTAAAAAATGCAACATTTATAATCCCCATTCGTATTGAATCCTCTGATAGACTTCGTAATGTAATTACATCAACTGCATTTCTTCTAGAAAATTTTGACACGAATATTATTATAAAAGAAGTTGATTCAGAATCAATCTTTCAAAGAGATGCTTTTCCTGTTTTGGAAAATATTTTAGATATTGATATTAAAATTAAACACATCTTTGAGAAAAGTGATGAACCACTATTTCATCGTCAGAAAGTTCTGAATGAAATGGTTGTTGAAGCAAATACTGAGATTGTCGTTAATTATGATTGTGATGTTTTACTTCCATTAAATTCCTATCATGAAGCATATCAATCAATTCTTCATCACACGCATGATGTAATCTACCCATATGGACAGGGAATGTATCAGAAGCAGGTTAATGCAACTGATGAAGTAGTTTCACATTTTTTGCAAACAGGAGATTTTGAATATCTTGATAATCACTCAAATATTCATACTTCTGATTTTGGTTGGGTTCAATTTTTTAATCGTCAAGTGTATATTGATGGTGGATTAGAAAATGAAAACTTTAAAGCATATGCTCCAGAGGATAAAGAAAGGTTTTACAGATTTGCAACTTTGGGATATAATGTTGGGAGAATAAATGATTTTGTTTATCATTTAGAACATGTAAGAGGAGAAAACTCTTGGTTTAGTAATCCCCATATGGATTCAAACATGCAAGAGTGGGAAAAAATTCAATCAATGAATAGACAACAACTTATCGAATATTATTCACAGCAAGAATACCTAAAAAAATATGTTAGCATTTAATCAAATTGGGAATCTTGGTAGACTCGGCAATCAAATGTTTGAGTATGCCGCAGTTAGAGGAATCGCAACAAAACATGAATATGATTGGTGCATTCCTCCATTCAATAGAACTGGTATTGAAAATTATAGTCTTCATCAGTGCTTTAAATTAGAATCTGTAAAAGATGAAAATTTAAATTTTATTGAGCATTATCAATATATTCAGGAAAGATTTTTTCATTTTGATGAAGAACTTTTTGAGCAATGTCCAGATGATGTAAGTCTTCACGGATTTTTTCAATCTGAAAAATATTTCAAACATATTTCTGATGAGATTCGTAAAGATTATACTTTTCATGATGAGCATCTAGAACCTTGCAAGGAAATGATGAGTTCTCTTGAAGGACAAGAACCTATTATGCTTCATGTTCGTCGGGGTGATCCCAATCTTGTTGATCCTCGTGGATTTAAATGGAGTTATACTCAGTGCGGAGATCAACATCCAGTTCAACATCTTGAGTATTATAAAAAGGCACTTGCTGAATTTGATGATGAACAACCTGTAGTTGTGTTTTCAGATTCTCCTGAGTGGGTAGAAGAGCAAGAATTTTTTTCGGGGGATAGATTTTTAGTATCAAAACCTACAGACAAATATTCTGATGGATCGTATACTCCATATTCAGACTTATGCTTGATGTCATTGTGTTCTCATGCTATTATTGCCAATAGTTCAATGAGTTGGTGGGGTGCTTGGTTAATTTCTAATCCAAATAAAAAAGTAATCGCACCAAAAATGTGGTTTGGCCCTGCATATGCTGATAAAAATACAAAAGACCTTTATTGCCCCGATTGGATAGTGTTATGAACAGAATTACAAATTACGAAGAATTAAAAAACAGAATTACTACTTGGATTGGTGATTATGTAGTGCAAAATAATATTAAATCTTTAGTTATTGGAGTATCCGGTGGAATTGATTCTGCTGTAGTTTCTACTCTTTGTGCTGAGACTGGATTGCCAACATATGTGCTTTCAATGCCATTACATTCAAGCACAAAAAATGACGATCTCTCAGATTCTTATTGCACCACTTTAGAAAAAAAATATGAGAACGTCACTAAAATTAGAATTGATTTGACTTCAACTTACGATCAACTTTTGAAATCTTTTGATTTTTGGACAGGAGAAGGTGAATTTACTTCAAATAATCTGGCAAATGCAAATACAAAATCACGTATTCGTATGGTAACACTTTATCAAGTTGCAGGAACTATTGGTGGTATTGTTGTCGGCACTGGTAATAAAGTTGAAGATTATGGTGTAGGATTTTATACTAAATATGGTGATGGTGGAGTTGATATTGCTCCAATTGCTGATCTTTATAAGACTGAAGTATGGGAACTTGGTAAACATCTTGATGTAGATCAACGTATTATCGATGCACCTCCTACGGATGGACTATGGGAAGACAGTCGCACAGATGAAACCCAAATTGGTGCTTCATATGTTGAACTTGAAGAAGCAATGGAGCATGGAACTGGCACTGCGGTTGAAATTCTTGAGAAGTTCAACAAACAAAATAAACACAAAATGACACCTATTCCTACGTTTAAACTATGAAAATCGGAATTATTGGGGCAGGCAGATTAGGTATTTGCTTTGCCCTTTTATGCGAACAATCTGGATACAATGTATTAGTATCAGATATTCGTGAAACTTATGTTCAAGATTTAAATCAAAAGTTAATTGTAACTAATGAACCAGAAGTTCAAGAATTATTATCAAAATCAAATAACTTAACAGCAACTGTAAGTAATCTTGAAGTTATTCAAGAATGTGATATCATTTACACTTTGGTAGCAACACCATCTCTTCCTTCTGGAGATTACGATGTTTCTGCTGTTTGGGAAGTAGTAAATGATATTATTAATTCGGGCGTAAAGAATAAGTCATTTGTTGTTGGTTGTACAACTAATCCTGGAGATTGTACTCAATTCCAAGAAAAGTTGCAAAAGTATGGGTGGGACGTTTTTTACAATCCAGAATTTATTGCTCAAGGATCTATTATTAAAGATTTAAGAAGAGCTGATATGGTTTTGATTGGTGGTAAAAGAGGAGAAGTTTATGATGAATTGTGTGAACTTTATGTAAAAATTCAAGAAACTACTCCCAAAGTTAGTATTATGTCAACAACTGCTGCCGAGTTGGTAAAACTTGCAGTTAATTGTTACTTAACAACCAAAATCAGCTATGCAAATATGGTTGGTGAAGTAATGACTCTTGCTGGATTGGAGAATGAAATTCAAGATGTTCTTACCGCAATTGGTGATGATACTAGAGTTGGGTCAAAATATTTAAAATACGGTTATGGGTTTGGTGGTCCATGTTTACCAAGAGATAATCGTTCTTTTGCGGCATATGCAAAAAAACTTGGATTGGAATATAATCTTGGAGCAACCACCGACAATTTTAATAATGAACATGCAAAGTTCTTATTAGAATATTTTGTAAAGAAAAATGAAAAAAATCTTCCTTTCTGTTTCCACTATATTTCTTATAAAGAAGGAACAGATATTCTTACAGAAAGTCAACAATATCGTTTGTGCCTAGATCTATTAAATTGTGGGTATAAAGTATATGTTGTTGAGGATTATGTAAAATCCCAATCTGATGATAGAATTATTTTTGGAATTCCTTGTGAGGAAGTATTTTGGATTGAGTTATGAATGAATTATTGGAAAAAAATAAATCTACTTTTAAGTTGACTGGAATCGGTCCGATTTATTACTTAAATCTGGACAAACAACCAGAACGTAAAGAATATATGGAAACCCAATTTAAATATTGGGAAATTAAAAATTACGAACGTATTTCTGCATATGATGGTAGAGAAGATGATTTGAGTGATATTATTGTCGGGCGTTATCCTGAGATGATGTCATCTGGAGAACTTGGATGTACAACATCTCACTTAAAGGCATTAAAGCATTATCTTAAAACTTCGGATAGTCCTTATGCAATCATAATGGAAGATGATTGCAGTTTAGATTTAGTTAAGTATTGGAATTTTACTTGGAATGATTTTTATGCACATTTTCCTTATGATTGGGATGTTGTTCAGATTGCTATCATTTGTACCGGAGATATTCACGTTAAGCTTCATAAAAGATTCGTAAATGATTTTTCTACTGCGTGTTATGTAATTAATAGGTATCATGCAGAAAAATTAATTAGGTTTCATTGTAGGGGCGAAAAATACAAATTAGATAATGGATGCAAACCACGTCCAGTTGCGGATGATTTAATTTATAATTCGGGAAATACATATTCAATTCCTCTTCTTCTTTATAGAACTGAACTTGGATCAAGCATTCACCCAGAACATGTTGATGCCTTTCACAAAGGAAACTATCAAGCTCAATTTCAATTTTGGGAACAAAATGGTGCATCTATTGATATCAAAGATTATATGAATTATGACCCGTATCTTGGTCGGATAACCGAAAATTCTGCTGCTCAGCAAAACTCTTGACACAGCAAAAGATGTGCATTATACTAAATAGGTACTTAAGAATTCTGTTGTAATTCTTAACATTTAAATGTCGTTTAGTACTAAAAAACAAACTTTATGAAACTCAATCAACTGATGCTTGCACCTGTTGCTCTGGGAATGGTTGCTCCTGTTGCTGCGAATGCCGCAGAACTGAATATGGTAGCAGTCAATCAATACTCCGAGAGTCAGGTTACAAGTATTTCTCAATTCTCTGATGTCCGTCCTACCGATTGGGCATATCAGGCACTTAACAACCTTGTAGATCGTTATGGTTGTGTTGCTGGTTATCCCAATGGCACCTTTGGTGGTGGTAAGGCAATGACTCGTTTTGAGGCAGCTGCTCTTCTGAATGCTTGCCTTGATCGTGTATCAGAAACCACTGACGAACTTCGTCGTCTTCTTAATGAATTTCAAGGAGAACTTGCTGTTCTTCGTGGTCGTGTTGATGGACTGGAAAAGAGAGTTGGTGTTCTTCAAGCACAACAATTTTCCACTACCACTAAACTCAAAGGTGAAGCAAACTTTGTTCTTGGTGGTGTAAATGGTGCTCAACTTCGTAATGGAACTCAAGTTGGAAACACTGCTTTCAACTATGACCTTCGTCTGAATTTTGACACTTCATTCACTGGTAAAGACCTGCTTCGCACTCGTCTGCGCAGTGGCAATTTCAGTGCTCAACCTTTTGGTTCTTCGGGTTCACTGTTCAAACTGGATAAGGCAGAAACCACTGCTGATGGTGTAATCATTGACCGTCTGTATTATAGTTTCCCTGCACTTGCAAAGGGTGTAACTGTGACTGCTGGTGCTCTGGTTCGTAATACCGAAATTGCATGGATTCCTTCTGCATACAAATCGGAAATTCTTGACTTCTTCCAAGTTGCTGGTGCTCCTGGTGTCTATAACAAGGCAACTGGTCAAGGTTTTGGTATTCAGTATGTTCAACCTGGTAAGAAAGGTGGCATCGTTGCTGGTCTTAACTATGTTGCTCAAGATGGTGACAATAGTTCAACTGGTGTATTCAATTCCACTGGTGGTCTGAATACTCTGGCACAACTTGGTTATCGTTCTCCTAACTGGGGTGTTGCTTTCGGTTATCGTTACGGCACTCAAGGTACTCGTATTCGTACCTTTAATGGTCTGAATGGTGCTAATGGAACTCTTGGTGCAAATCAAGGTTCTAACGGTTATGCAATCAATGCTTACTGGCAACCTGTTCAGTCTGGTATTGTTCCTTCTGTTTCACTTGCTTATGGTTGGAACTATGTTGCAGGGCCTTCTACTCCTAATAATGCAACCAATTCCCAAACCTGGATGGCAGGACTTCAATGGAATGATGTTTTTGCAAAGGGTAATGGTGCTGGATTTGCTGTTGGACAACCTGGCAATGCACAGGGTCTCTCTGCAAATGCAACAATGTGGGAAGTGTTCTATAAGTATCGTGTAAGTGATAATATCAGTATCACTCCCGCACTTTTCTATGTTTCCAACAACCAAGCATTCTCTGGTACTTCCAGTAATGTTGGTGGTGTGATTCAAACCAAGTTCACGTTCTGATCTTACAAAAAAGTATCGGATAATACTATGGGGTGCTTGACACCCCTTTATTTTTTCTATATAATTGTGTAACAATTCGTAATAAAACGAAAATGACTGTAACAACTAACGAACGTGGTCAACAAAATATGTGGGCAAATGAACCCACTATGTACTACGAAAACTATGGAATGGATACCCCCAATCAAGTAAAGGAAAGATACAATGGACGCTGGGCAATGGTCGGCATTATTGCTGGGTTTATTTCTTATGCTATCACTGGTAAACTCTTCTTCGGTATCTTCTGATGACTGAAATTATGTGGACAGTAACCACAGTTGCTTTTTTTGTGACTTTGGGATATGCTGTGGAGAAACTTGCTGAAACTTATTAATGAGTGCTGATATGCTTGGGCAACTCAGTGTTGCTCTTCAAGAGGTTGGTTGGGATCGAAATTTAGAACTAGAAGTCAAAGTCGCAGGCACCCTCAAAAATGATAAGTTTATTGTAATTAAACCTATCAAAGAAAAACTGGTTTCTAATCCAGATCTAAATCTTAAACAACAACACCCTTATCAAGGAGAAAACTAATGGATAAAATTTTTACTGAAAAGGCAGAACGTCTGAATGGTCGCCTTGCAATGCTAGGATTTGTTGCCGCTGTCGGTGCATATCTTGCTACTGGACAAATCATTCCGGGAGTATGGTGATTTCAACTTTATTAATTTGATAGAGGAGGGATAAAACCCTCCTTTTTTCATAAATATAATGCAGAGCTGTTTCAAATATATGTTAGTAGACCTTCATAACTTTTTTAAACATTACGATGAAAAGAATCCAAGGCACGTTGCTGCTGTGGAAAAACTTGAAAAGGACTTGCTTCTAAAAGCACAAGACTTAATTCAAGATGAATCTGAATGGGTGAAGATTTTTAGATCAAAACCAGAAGTACCAAAATCAAATATTCTATCTGTACCATTTTATCCACAAACAGATAATTATAGAGATGCTAACCGCACTTGCAATTCATCTGCCTGTGCGATGTGTTTAGAATATTTTAAACCTGGCACTCTTAAAGGAGCAAAGGGGGATGATGCCTACGTTCAAAAAGTTTTCGCAATCGGTGACACAACTGATCACTTGGTTCAAACCCGTGTTTTGGCGTCTTATGGTATTAAGTCACATTTTAGTTATGGTCTATCTTTTAATGACCTTGACCGTGAGCTTGCTGCTGGGAGACCCGTGGTTATTGGTATTCTCCACCGTGGCACTTTATCTGCTCCTACTGGCGGGCACATGGTTGTAGTTATTGGTAAAACTCCTGGTGGAGATTATTTGGTTAACGATCCTTATGGGTCATTAAATGATGGATATACAAGTGCTGTAATCAATGGTAAAGGTGCTGTGTATAAAAGATCTGATCTTTCTCGTAGATGGTGCCCTAAAGGTAATGATGGATGGGGTCGTATTTTTGAAGTTACAAAAAAGTCGTGAAGATTCCTATACCGGGCATTAAGTTAATTCGAGAATTTGAAGGATGTCATTTAAGAGCATATCCAGATCCTTTAACTGGTGGGTTACCAATTACAATTGGTTGGGGAAGTACTAGAGATTTTGATCGCAATCCATTTAAGAGAGATAGGGTGATTGCGCAAGAATATGCTGATCGTCTTTTGGAGCATGATGTATTGAATCGTTTTCTCCCCAAACTTTCCAAAATTCCTTATTGGAATGAGATGAATGATAACCAAAGGGGGGCATTACTTTCTTTTGCTTATAATCTTGGTGCAGATTTCTATAATTCTCCTGGGTTTAATACTATTACTAGAAAATTAAAGGAAAGGGATTGGAAAGGAATTCCAGCAACTTTTGAACTTTACCGCAATCCTGGAAGTAAAGTTGAAGCGGGATTATTAAGAAGGAGAAAGGCAGAAGGAAAACTCTGGATTTCTTAAAATTTTCTTTTTGATTCTAAAAGAGAAAAATCTTTTTTCTTTTTTCCACCATCATAAATCCAAGCATAACCTTCAGCAATCATCTGATTATTCAATGAAGTTTCTTCATCATTAATATATAAATGCCCAATGATTCTTCCATACTTTTCTATGGAATCTGGAAGTTCTGTCTTAATTAAAATATTTTTAGCAAATTTTAATTTTTCATATAACCATTTTTTTGATTCCAATCCATATCTTTTTTCGATGAGATCTGTTGTTCGACTTTCTGGAGTATCAATTCCAGCAAGTCGAATCTTTTTATCTAAAGAAATATCAAATCCAAGATCAATAGTACAGTCGATAGTATCTCCATCAATTACATTATTAATTTGTTTTATTCTATAAATGTATGGATTTTTCAAAGTTAGTCATCCATCTTTGCTTTTAGTCCAAGTAATGCTGTAAATAAAGTAAACAAAGCATTATATCCTCTGCTTTCAGATTCTTTACAATCTAGAGGTGGTGGATTTACTAATCCACCTAATGCATCAGCTCTTTCCATGGAACCTGGAATAAGAAAATTGCAGTTGACAAAAGTAATACCAACATATCCTAACGTTCCTGCAACTAATAAAACAATAAGTTTATCTAAAAGTTTGATGTTTTTCATCTTCCCTCTTGACGATGAATCCAGGTTTTAAGTTCACTTAAATATTTTCTTAACATTGCTGCTTTTTCTAAGTGCCACATATCACCACTCTTAAAGTACTCGTGAGTGTGATTATCAATTGCTTTTAATATTTGATGTATTGGTGCATTCCAAGGTTCTCTTTTGGGAGTGTTCCATTCCCGTGGCATCGTGGGAAAGCAATTTAAAATATTTATTGAAATTAAGTCGTCTTACCTATTGACAGGATTTCCTAACAATGTTATGATAAATACATCAACAAGTTAAGGAATGTAACAAATCCTTAATGTTGTCCTCTACCTAACCGAGACCTATGGGGAGGTTAAACACAGTTTCTCATATCCCGCCTGAGGGTGGTGTAGGAATACTGTACTTGTTCAGCATAAATAAGATATAAATGAAATTTATAAAATGTCTCTATCCACCAATACTGTTTATAGACTTTTTGTAGAAA
>Ga0049080_10000158_pt1 | contig 21850 bp, 18 predicted proteins | sample GreLakmeER15MSRF_FD_66716 | JGI IMG/M metagenome (GOLD analysis project Ga0049080, IMG submission 66716) | Freshwater lentic microbial communities from great Laurentian Lakes, MI, USA - Great Lakes metaG ER15MSRF | ecosystem: Environmental > Aquatic > Freshwater > Lake | place: Great Lakes... | reverse complement strand
GAGATGTCAGACACCAGCATGGTGAAGTACATCTTGCCGTTATACTCACGGTCTTCGTTGAGCTTGCCCACTACGTGGACGTTAGGGCGAGGGTCCTTCTCCTGTGAGATGGCCCACTCGTAAACCTTGCCAACATGCTCTTGAGCTTCCTTATCGAAGAAGCGTAGTGTGACGTAGGCATAGCGATCAGGTGCTGCATTAGCGCGGTCGCTATCTGCCCACTCCTCATACGCTGCCGTCTGCATCGTGCCGTACACCTCAAGGTAATCGTTACCGTTCTTAGAAGTCTTGTTTACTGGCGACTTCTTATCGCTTAGCCAGATGTCTAGTCTTGCCATTAGAACTCCATCCCATCAAAACTGTCCCCGGACTTCTTCGGTGCCGGAGTGTTGACCGCTCCCTTGACGATCTCCTTGGCCTTCTCCCATGTCTCCTCGTCCGTCTTCGCGTCGGCCTCTGGGTCGTCGCCTGTCGGGATGAGGAAGCCTGTGAGCAGAGCATACTTCAAGGCCCCAGTAGCTGCCTTGTAAGCAGCCTTGTCCCCTGAGTCAGCTCCTGTTCCAACAGACTGGAAGTTAAGGGTCTCGCCCGTATCCCCGTCTGTGAGAGTCCATGTGTAGAGCAGAGTAATCGTGGACTGCTTACCGCTAGGCGTGAGCCCCATGTTCACGATGCCAACCTGCGATGGGGTCATCGAGATGTTTAGCTTCACCAGCTCAGCTCGAACCTTGTCCGCAACGGCGCTAGCCTGTACGAACTTGTACCCCTGGGCAGCGTTCGTACCGCCCTTCTCAACGTAGCCAACGGCCTGCATGACCTTGGCAATCTTGCTAGCTAGAGAGATCTTTTCTACTGCCATACTACCCCCTGCACTTTGTTAGCCACTGGCAACCTGCACATGGCCACTTCTTCTTGGGATCTTCCCGCTCACCGAGGGGAAGACGCCAGGGTATACGACCCTGACTTAGGAACTTGTTGCCAACCTCCAGAACGCGGAGTGCCTTGGCATACCATTCCTCGCCAACAGTATACTCCGCAATGCGGAAGTCGTCCTTGCTGACATACACAACCCTAGCAGATACGTCCGCGCCTGTCGAGTTCTGCCGGCACAGCGCATACGATGCAGCCTGGATTGCGTGCTCAGGCTTTGGACCTTTAAGATAGGAGAAGCCGCGAGAGTTCATCGACTTGAGCTCAAGGACCTCTTCGTTAGTCTCCCCCTTCCACCGAACTAGGATGTCGATGTTGCCGGAGAAGTTCATCTCTTGCCACTCGATTGGAACCTCGAACTCGATGGAATCAAAAAGCCCCGACGCTTCCAGCTTCTTGTACAGGACGTCAGCAATGACGTGACCCTGCTCAAAGATTCTGTAGAGACGAGGCTCGAATGGATTGCTAGGCTCTACCCCGTTCGCAGAGTAGTACTGCGCACGCAGGCAGCCGCCTAGGGTGCTGCCTCTAAATGGTGTGGCCGACGGCCGCTCTGTCCTGGTATTCTTTAGCCCCAGGTCGAAGGCTCCGGATACTGTATTCATATTCCCCTCCAAATAAAAGACCCACAGTGGGTCGGTCCACTGTGGATCTTAGAGCATGAGCCCTAGGCTGTCAACCTTTACGCACAATAAGGCACCGCTTGTAAGGTGCATCTCCCTTTGATGAGGCAATGTCCTTGAAGTCCGCCTCGCTTATGATGGCGGCAAACTTCTCTTTGCCCTTGCCTGACTGGGTCGGGTCGGATAGCTGCCACCCCACTGCCTCGTGGTAAGCGACGCAAACCATGTGACCCCAGGTCATCTTCTTTGACTTGAGCTTTTTGGCAAACGCATTCACCGCCATTGCTGTCTCAGGGTACCCTGCCGGGGCCTGGACATTGACGATGATCGCATGCCCCTTCTTCGCTGCGTTGACCACATCCACCCAGTCGGATGGATACCTGGCATCGCAGTCCAGTTTCTTGGAGTACTTAGCAAGCTGGCTTAGGTTGGTTCCCCCATCTGATAAGCCGTCCTTGTCAACCCGCCCGCTTTCGTTGGCCGCCTCTATTCCCTCAAGGGCAGAGAAGTCTTTCTCATACTTGTGTACCCACGAAGCTGCGGCGGCTACGGAAGACGGTCCGCAGTCATCTAGAATGCCGCCCTTCTCTATGTGTGGTAACTGGCTCTTTACTTGTAGCTTCATACTAACCCCTGTCTATAATCTTTCTTGCGATTTCCAACCAGTTGTTTTCAAAGGTAAGACCCCTGTCGTCGACGTAAGCTGCGGCACCAGGCTTACCCTCGCCCACATATATGTCGTCGTAAGGGATTCCCCAGTCCCCTAGCATGCGCTCCATCTCATCGAGACGAGTTTGCCTGTCAGGCCACTGTTCCCATGCCCTTGCTGAGTGGATGAGTATCTTGTACCCAGACTCTTGTAGCATGCTGAGCGCGTCAACGACACCGTTAGCAGGGACTATGGTGCCGAAGACGCGCACAGCTATCGTGTCATCGAAGTCGACAGCTATCGTTCTGCTGAACTCTAGGTCGAGCTCGTTCTCGGTCATCTGTGTAGGATGTGCACCATTGGCTTGAGCTTGGCGTACACATCACGCAGCACGAGGACGTCGGCCTCGCAGTGCTCTATGATCTTGGCGTACTTAGCCTTGTCTCCATGGTCAGCATCGTCCCACGTGCGAGGATCGAGAGGGGTCTTCTTGTTCTGGACACCGAAGTACTTCGAGACGTTGTCAAGTGACTTACGCCCTATTGAGATAGAAGATCCCGACGCCTTGTACATTAGGTCCAAGTGCATTCGTGGCTCGTACGGTCGCATGCCGTGGTACAGCAAGCGAGCGTTCAATACCGGTACGTCAAACAACTTGGAGTTCCATCCGACTATCACGTCAAAAGTGTCTAGGTACTCACAGTAAGCCTTGACTAGGACGCTGTCGTCCTGCCAGTCCTTACCTGGGTGAGTGTCGTGGCTGTAAGTAACCACGTTCCCGAACGAGTCAGCAACAGAGGCACACAGTACGCGGCGCCAGTTGCTGAACGTGGACTCGATGTCAAAGAACGCAATGTTAATCCCAACGAACTCGGGAGTCTTGGTCTTCGACTTCTTAGCTGGGAGGTGGTCCTCTATGATTTCCTCAACGTATCGCTTGTGGAACTTCTGGACCTGGTCCTTGCTCATGTTTAGCATTTCGCCTATCCGGGAGAAGGAAAGTCCCTGTTCCTTCATCGAGCCTACGCGCTCTACTAAGTTTGCTTTCGCCATTACTTACCTCCGTTGCTCGAGAGTACCTCTATGACCCTCGATATAGCGGTTATGATAGACCCAATCACTGAGCCTATGATACCTACCCGCCACTTTAGCTCAAGCTCACCCGTCTGTCTAGCCTTCCGCACAGCCTTGTTCCCGGCCTGGTCTATTTCAACGATCCGAAGGCGCTCGTCGATAACGTCGAGCCTGGAGAGCAGGATCTCGAACTGGCTCTTCGTCATCGGCCCCTCTTGGTTGGCTTCATTGGGTTAAAAGGTGGCAGCCCAGGATTGGCGTTAGCGTACGATGACGCCTTGTTAGCCAGGTAATTAAGGTGGTCTGCTGCACCTCCCCTGCCTGGCTGTACGTTAGGCTTCTGCTCGGAGTTGACATAGTTAAAGTGGTCCATGGCACCACCCCTTCCAGGCTGTATGTTGTACGGGTCGTTGAGGCCGCCAAGATTATTAGGCCCACCTGGTCCCCACCACGATTGATTAAATCCTCCTGGGTCCTGTAAGACTGGCCCTGGTCCCGGGCCTGGGCCTGGGCCTGGTCCTGGTCCCGGGCCTGGGCGTGGTCCACCTACTGGCGGATCGACCTTCTTCTTTGTGCTATCCTGAGGAACCCTCGTGTCTCTTCGCTCGGCGTACTTGGTCATAGGCATGTCGAAGCTGATGCCAGGACCCTTGAACTTAGAGGGCTTGACGAAGTCGAAAGAGGTTTCCTCGTGCCCATCCATGTGGGCAAGGTACTGCATCCCCCCGATGTTGTATGTCGTAGCTATAGAGTCGGCCCCATTAACGTCTACGTTCTTCCTGCGGACGATGAGTCTAACAGTCTCTCCAAGTCGTGGCCCTCCGGTTGCGCCGATGGGTGGAACAGTTCCGGAGCGCATCGTAACGGACAGTATTTTCGTATCCTCTACTGTCCCTCTGTCATTGAGTATCCCCTGTGCGTAGTTTGTTGCAGCCGCTGTGTTAATGAACCCAGGCTGAGCTTCGACATGGGGCAGAGCATAAGCCAATGTCCGGTCGCTCTTAACCACACCCTTTGTCCTGGCCCCAGACGGTGCGTCTGAGCTGGCACCCACAAGGAAGTCTGTGGTAGGGAGAACACGAACTGAGTTGGCTAGCACGCTGCGCTTGTTAATGAAGTTGTATGACTTGATCTGTCCCGGGTACACATAGGTGTGAGCGGGGCTGGCACTTACGTTGTGGTTGAATGTCAGCTGCCCCTCGGTACCCCCAGGAACACCGTAGTAGTTGAAGACAACCTTGTTTGGGTTGACACCGATTGTGCCACCCCTAGAGCTGGTTTCCAGGTCCGACACCTCACGGAAGAACTCAACAGGGTCCTGGCCAAACGTTATGTAAGGGTGGAGGGTGGTGCTAGACCCTGAATTCACGTGGTTAACCGATGCCTGCCAAGCTATCAGAGCTTTTGGCAATGTGCCAACAGAGTCAGGGTAGTCTGCGGTCCGGTCGATGACCTTTGGGTAGATGTCAGCAACGATGTCATTGATGTTCTTGCGCTTGATCCCAGAGGTAGTCGCCGCAGTTGTGTAGTCTGACTTGTCACCCCACATACGAATCTGGAACACTCCTGGTGCAGTCTTAAGGATAGACGCCGGGGCGCCAGCTGCTGTTGCATTGCTCAGCAAGGCCCCTGTAGTCGCATCTACGTTGGTATAGTATGTGTTGTTGGTGTTGTCTGCATTCTCGTACCGGACAAAGTTAGCTACAACGAATGGATGCACGGCGAACTTATACGGAACCCCCTTGTAGATCACTGGTGAAGTTCTACCAATTGCAGCTCCGCCAGGCGCTGTGCCGCTTGAGGTACCGTTCCCAACGTATGGCAGGTCTACCCGGAATGTGAGTACCACATCTCCAGCTGTCGGGGCTCCGCTTAGAAAGACCTGATTGTATGGTGCGGCATTTGGGAACCCACCTATCACGAGAGCACATGCCCCACCCGGGTCTGAGTAAAGTATAAACCCGACAGCGGTTAGGGCCGGGGCACCGCCAACGATATGCCCAGCACCCTTGCTTAAAGTAACCTTGTTGGTGTTGGAGGTACGTCGAACGATGTAAAGGTTCCCCGCCACGCTGACGGTGCCAGTAGCATCGTCCTGTGTAACCGTGATCTGGTTCTTTGTACCCACGGATGGGGACCCTGCTGGGTTGCTGTAGGCGTTTATCTGCCCTGCTTCGGGGTCTCCTGCCCCTGCGGTTGGCACTAGGTCGGGCTCTTCCTTGTAGGTCTCGTCGTATTCCTGCGCTACCTGCACCACCGAGTCGGCCATGTCAATGGCCAGTGCCCCTGCGGGAGGGCCATCAAGGGGGGTGTAGTACCTAGATAGTACGGTCATGTAGTCCACCCCGGAGATGACTACCTCCTGGTCGCTGGCATCGTAGTCGGATATGAACCCACCAGAGATGGTCTCGTACACGCCGGAATCATTCTGCCTTTGGATAGTGTACTGCTGTTCGAGCGGTACGATAAGCGGAAGGGCAGGGTGATCCACGGGCAGGGTGAAGAAAGCTGAGCCAGTATCGTTGGCGTACAGCTGGACACCGATATCCCTGGCGTCCTGTAGGACCGCAACAAGGTTTCCCTTTGCGAAGTCTAAGCCAGTGGAGTCGTGGATTAGTACCTGGAACTTACGGCTCAAAGTATAGCCTCGTTAATTGTGACGGTGCACACTACTCCAGCCCCACTCGTAACCGTAACTGTTGAAGTTCCTGGTGGAACGGCAAAGAACTCGTACTCTGTTAGGTAGTTGGTTTGCGTCGACACGCAAGTCTTGAAGTCAACAGAGAAGTTAGACCCAAACCCTCCAGCCTTGGTGAATGCAACGCTGTCTGTGCCGAGCTCTACTCGGAGTGGGCTCACGGTAGAGGTGCTGCTCCACGCGACAGTAGGCCAGGCAATAGTCTTCCCGTCGTTGACGACTGAGATGGTTCCGGACCCTGTCCTTGTGAATACTCGTGGTGATGCAAAGTATTTGTATGGGTCCTCTGCCATGAGAACGACCCGTACCCGCACGGCGTATCCACGGTCAGCGTCCCCTGCGGAAGCTCCTGCCTCGGTCACGAATCTAGGTAGGGACATTGGTCGAACCTTCATGTACAAGCTGTAAGATCCAGAGGTCTTAGGCTGGCTGAAAGACAGCTTCCTAAACCCATCCTCAGCGAAAGCCTGGCCGGTTGCAAAGGACGGCCGTGGCTGTAGTGCGTAGTTCAGCTCCGTGATCTTGTCCCAGAAGTCCCCGTAGGTACTGCCATACACGCCCACTATCATAGAGATCTGTCGTGCCCCAAGGTATGCGTCGTAGCTGTCGATGCCGTCCACCTGTGGATTATCCTCAGAGAAAGCAGCTACGTTAACATCGGAGAAGTCTACGCTTTCAATGTTGTACCCTGAAACAGGTGAAGACCCAACCGCGTTGGGGTCTCGTACTCCGTTTAGGTCCAAGGCGGACTGCCCCGGACGCTCGATTGTTACTGCCTGTGATAGATCCATTTAGGCCCCCGGTGTCTTGCGAACTCGGCGTACCGCTCGAGAGATCCTCTCCCATCGTCGATCTGCCGCGCTGTATAGCTGGGCAAGCTGGATGCTGTTTGTGTCTGATGCCCCAGACGCTACGGCCCACTGCTGGTATCGTACGCGGTCAGATATCAGCATGAACATTGCTTCCTTCTGGACCCAGGCACGCACGGCGTTAATAGCATCGTCGTCGAGCTCGATAGAGGACGAGTCATTCGCGGGCTGGGTATAGTGCTTGTATCCAAACACCCGCAGTGTACAGTTGTTAGGCAGGACGAAATACTGTGGCATGTGCAGCTTTCCATCAATGAAGTCCCATCCACCATTAGCTTCGGTAGTAATCGAGTAAGGGACCGTGAGGAGTAGCTTGCCGCCAGAATTATAAGCGTCCACGCGGTAAACGCTGTCCAGCGTGAGTGTGTCAATAGTAAAGAAAGCTCCGACAACCGGAGCAGAATAGGATGCGGTTTCATAAATCTCCTGTGGCCGGATCCTGGATAGTTCTTGCGTACCCCATTTGATCATGTCGCTGAGCTCGTCATTAGACCACGTGGGGGTAGCGCCAGAATCCCTGAGATCCCGACGTACAATTGTTCTTAGTGCACTTAGTGTAATTGCCATGTGGCCTCCTGTCGCTTTGGGGGAGAGGCCGAAGCCCCTCCCCCGTAGCTAGCTAACTCTTAGAGCGTCGTTGCGGTCGACTCAATGCGGAGGTAACGTGGCTGGCCAGTCGAGGTGTTTGAACCATCGAACTCTCCAGTCGTTCCCTCACCACGGAGGATCGCGCCGAAGCGCATCTTGAAGCCAAGCGTTGCAACCTGGGCGATTGGATCGCTGTGGTCGCCGCCCGGAGCCACGAAGTAGCTCTGAAGCGTCTGGCTGTCGCCAACGATGTAGGCATCTGGCCCAAAGAGGAACGTCGAGTAGACGTTCGCCGAGCCGCCGCCTGCGCCGGTGAAGACCTTTGCGTTCGGTGAAACCATGAAGCGGACACCAGCGTACGCGCCGATCTCTCCGTTGAGGAGGTCGAGCGACTTGGTGTACTTCGTGGCCTCAAGGAAGCCGTTTGCGCTGGTATCCGTCAAGAGGTCGAACTCGACCGCAGGATGGAGAATAGCGCGGTAGAAGCCGTCGGCAAACGTAGGAACGTTTAGAGCCTTCAGCCGTGCAACAGCCTTCTTGATCCCTAGACCAGTAAGGTTGTCGTTAGAACCTGTACCAACGTTGTTACGTGCACTTGCGTCACCGGCGTAAATTACGCTGGTGCCTTGTGCTATTACGTCACGGATGATTGTGTCCATCGACTCGGTTGCCGCTCGAGCAAGTCGCTCGGAAGCAATCGAGATCAGATCGTGCGGGCTGTCGAGCTGCGCAAGGTCTGAAATCTTGAGAACCTTACCGTACTGCTTAGGAATGAACGACTCGGTCGTAACCGTGAGGTCATACTCAGCAGGGGCGCCTGCCTCGGTAAGGGTGTCCGCCACGCCAAGCGGCGTGAGGTCTGGGTAGCGCGCATAGCGAATCTCGTTGCTGCCCTTCTGGAAACGCCCTGCCGTGTAGTTACCCGGCATTGCATGGACCAAACGGTCGCGCAGGTTCTCCTGAGCCTGCTGAGCTACGAGCTCCGTAATGAGCGCAGAATAAGCGTTTGAGCTGTTCGTATCGAGCAGCGCACGCGTCTGCGTAGCCATTAGATTACTCCTTCTTTAGTCGCTCCAAGGATTGCCGAGGGACGCTATGTCCCTAACAATCTCATCGGAGCTTCTCTTCCCTGCCTTAGCCGTAGTGGCCTTGGCAGGCTTGTTGGGATCCACGAACGTTTCCTCAGACTTCCCCACACCCTTGCGAACCATATCTTCAAAGGCCCGTGCCCGATCTTCATCTGTAAGATCTTTGCTTGATTCGGCCCAGGTTGTGTAGTTTGGGAACTCCTTAGACAAACGCTCACGCTTCTCGGAAGCCCGAGTAGCGTTAAGTTCTTGCTCCAGTGCGGCGATTTTCCGCTGAGCTTTTTCAAACTCAGAAAGGCTGGCCTCCTCCATCTGAAGCTTCCACTGCACGACCTTGTCGTGCTCTGCCTTAATCTCATCCAACTGCTTTTTAACAGTCGTCAGAGCTTGGTCCTTGCCAGCAAGGCGCTTCTTCCAAGTGGTGATGTCGTTCTCATCCTGAGTGGCAGCCACCTCCTGCGACTCGGTCTGTTCGTTCAACACGACTTCTCCGTCAGTCACCTGTTACCTCCATATTTTTCGAAGTCAATCTCTCCCGTTGCACGCTGGGAGATTGGCTCCGGATTGTTTCCACCCGAAATCTGGGTGACGATCTGGTCCGCAGCGCCAGCAAGGTTTTCACCTGTGGCGAGAGGACCGAACCTAACAAGCGATCCAAGGATGTCTCGACCGACGAAATCGCCGATCCCATAATCCTTGTCTGCGCCCGCCAGGCTTCTGGCAACGGTTCTCAGGTATGCCGGAGGGACAGCTGTGATGTCCCACGGTACGCCCGGGAATAGCTGAGTGACCATGAAGGCCACCTCATCCATATTTTCCAGATTGTTCCTGAGCGTATAGTCAGTCTCAATCTGATGCTCTACGTAATCTCGTACGTGTATGTACGACTGGTACCCTGCTCCAGGTGCGTACGTTCCGAACGGCTTCTTAAATAGGAACTCAATCATTTCTGGTAGGATCTTCTTAAACATGTAGCTGTATGGGTAGAACCCTAGGAATGGATGGTTGATGCTCCTCTCGAACAAGCTTCGCTCCGGGTTGAAGTATGTAGTCCTGTTCGCCTGCTTGAGTGCCTTCTCGTATACGTATCGGTATGCCTTGAAAAGCTCCTCCTCCACTCCATGCTTTGTCATGAGCGTGTAGTTGGCTGAGTCGAGTGCTTCAAGAAGCTTGACGTCATCTGATATTGCCTGTCGGGATAGTCGTCGGATTTCTGCAGTAAGATCCTGCGCAGTACCGCTCCCGACTGCGGCCTTGGCGTCTCTTACTATGCGCTGAAGGGTAGACGACACGGTAGCTATGTCTCCTCCGTATCCTCCTCCTAGTGCAAGTGCCTCTGCGATTCTCGACCCTTCGTACGTGATCTCACCGCCAACAGCGAATGCTGTGTCTTGGATCATGATCTCGGCGGAAAGGCGCCTGAGGTCTGCATCGTTCCTAATCTCTTGAACCTTCCTTAAGGACTGGTCCAGCTTGTCGTATGCCTCGTTGAACTTAGTTGTCCTAAGTGCAGACACTGTTCCGGAACGTCGGATCTCGTCATCTGCAAGCCCAAGCTGTGCCTTGAGCTGCGCGAACTCCTCGTCTACCATCGACATGTCGTAGTTGGAATCGCTCATTCTCTGGTATGCAACGTCTAGGTTATCTCCAGCTTGCTTAGGCCTGGTTAGGTACTCACGTCGAACAAGGCTTGGCGCAACCTCATCTCCAGCTGAACTCTTACCCCCGAAGATAGAGTACCTAACATCAGCGTACACCTGGCCGGTACGATCTGGAATAGCATTGAACCCGATACCAGCAGGGCGTGCGGCGTCGATGTCAGACAGAACTCTTTCTTGGTTGAATAGTCGTCGTCGGTAGTCTGCGTATCGAACAAATAGTGTCCGTGAGTCAGATGTACCGTATAGGGAAACTAGTGAGTTGTACAGAGACGGGTCGTTTTTCTGAAGCTCCTGCGCAAACTGCTTGGAGGCAATGTCCATTGCAAGTGCGTCCTTAGCAGCATCTTTCCTTTCGACAAGAATGTCTCCTGCTTCTGCCTTGAACACTCTTCCGGCACCAGCTTTGGAAGAAGATAGTTTCCTCTTTACAGCATCGATGATCCCGGTGGCCTCTCCCACCTGCCAGTTCCCAGTTAGGGCACGCTCGAGGGCCCTTTCACGGAAGACAGTCAGGAAGTTAACGTTGTCTATTAAAGCATGTGTTTGAGGGGCAACGTTGGCTAGGTCTCGGATCTCTCCAGCCGTAGCCCGCAATACCTGGCCGTCCTTGGTGATTGCTGATATTACTTCTCGGTCAACACCCCGTGCCTGGTTAAGAGTAGACGACTCAAAGAACTCTTGTACCCAGTACAGGGGGTTGTTCTTGAATCGGAATTGAGGATACAGTCTGTCGGTTATATTTGCGATAGATGGAAGCCACCTCTTCGCAGCTCCGCTTGCGTACTGGCTGTATCCTACAACTCTAGAGTCACCCTGGAATGAGTACATCATTGCGTCAACTGCCTTGAACTCTCCGCCACCGGACGCTGTAGATGCCTTCCACGAATCTTTAAATCGGTCGTACCCGCCGAATCCTTCCTGTAGGTTGAAGGCTTTTTCGAAAAGCAAGTCCATTGTTTCCCTGTTGAGACCTCGTGCGCTTACTCCCTGGGCTATGGCTTCCTTGACAATCTCGTCCATTACCCTATCTACATGAGCTGAGCTCACCCCGCCTCTAGCAAGATAGCTAGCCATTCGGTTTTTGATATTGCTAGTAACGGCAGAGTTCCCTATTGGTGAGAAGACGCTGCCGATGATGTGCTGAAGCCTACTTGCAGTGTATCTAGTGCTGTACTGAACGTCCTTCAAGTAAGGGCTGGTCATATCAATAAACGGTCGAACCTGGCTTTGCATAATAAGCGCCTTGGTTTGGCCGTCAATGTTAGGGTTCTCAATAATCTTCAAGACCCTGTGATAGTTTTGCTTTGGAGCACGAGCAATTGTGTAGCGCGTATCGTTCATTACGCCGAGTATGGATGGGTCCATGCCCTGAGAAGCTACGATCCTAGCTAGGTCTTGCATGTCCTCTGGCCCTAGTGGGTTGATGGCAAATCCATTTTCTATAGCATCGTTCACAAACCTAAAGATTCTCTCAGGGTTTTCAGCGTACGAGAACGTAGAGCCTAGCTCTTCGGACATGTCAAGAGTTGCCCTTGACCACGCCTTCTTAACGTCAAGTAGGTTCTCTGCCTTCTTCATCTCTTCTAGGAGGTCGTTAAGGGCGTCTACCGAGTAGCTGTCTCCCCTGGCCTTCGCGTCTGGCATCAGCTCATTCTTGATCTTCGAGCGGATTGCGGCAACGTCAGAGGCACTACCGATGTACTCTTTAACCAGAGGCTGACCAGCTGCGTACCTGGCTTCTGCTGTCGGAAGGAATGAGTCCCGACCGCCACCTTCTATCTTCTGTATTGCCTCGTACACGCTCTTCATTGTCCTGGCAGAGCTTAGGAACAGCATCCCTTTTCTTCGAACTACCTGGATCCTACCTACGTTATTGGCTGCCTTCCGAATCTGTCGGAACCCTTCCTCACCGTATTTGGATATTAGGGAATCTGAAACCTTAGGGTCCATTACCTTTGCCGTCACTGGTGCTATGGCTTCGTTAATCTGTGAGGCCCACTTGTTTGCCGATTCGAACCCTGCCATATCGATAAGAAGGAAGTCTCGTGCAACCATTCGTCGGGTGTCGGCTTCTGTTGCGCCCCTCGTTACAAGTCCCCCCCTGCGGACTAGCTCTCCTTGGTCATCAAAGTATTTACCGAAGATTTTTTCGAAAGCCTCATCTGATGCGGATTGACGGACCGGTGTCCATGTGTCCCCGGCAGCGGCTGACATCGATCTGGTCCTTGCAAGGTACTCTGTCTTGAGGGCCTGCTTGTTAGTAATTCTAGGTACCAGCTTATAGACCTGTCGGTCGATCTCTGCAATAACTTGTCGTGACATTTCGTCTGGGCCCAGGTCTAGAAGTAGGTCGTGAACCCTTCGCTCTACGCCACCCTCCTGCCTTGAGATCTGCTTTAGCGCTGTGATAACGTACTCGCTCTCAACCATTTCTGTAAGAGCCTGAGTTGACACGTCGCTAGCACGTCCAGTGTTGGCAAGGTTGGCCCTGTCGTTAACGTTGGAAATAATCCTTATGCGGTCCTTGAGCTTAATTACTCCGTCAACATTGTCTGATATTCCTAGAACCGCGACCGTACCACCCTGCTCCCTGGCCATGACGATCATCTGACCTGCGATGTTGTCGATGTCCTTGTCGGCAACCTGGCCAAGATTTAGCTCTTTCACCGAGGACATGTAGGTGTTCACGGTAGAATCCGCAATTACCTTTGCCTTGGCCGACTCAGGTCTGGCGATGAGCCTTCCGATTGCCATCACTGGGAAGTTTGATGCCCCACGGCCCATGAACTCGTGAACCAATGGACGCAGCTCTGGTGCTACAGTAGATGCGTGGATGTCCATGATTTCGTTTGCTCGGTATCCGCCTAGGGCTCTCATGATAGTATTCGTTGAGGCTGGGACAAGAGCACCAGCTACAGCCCTCAGGCCTTGCTTGCTTCGATTGCTAACCCCAACCATTCCACGGTACATACCGATTCCGAATCCATTGTTGATGGCGTTTACAACGTTATTAGCTGATTCCGCATCCTCGATTGTTTTAGTCAGGGCTACCACTTCGCTGCTTGCTGGGTTTGCGCCCTTTGAAATTAGCTCGTCGATCTTAGTCCTTGAGGTTCTGATAAGCTCTTCGTTCTGTGAACCTACCCGCAGTCGCTCAGTAAGATTCATACCGTAACCATCGGCCGGCATGCCAGTCTTCTTATCTATTCCCTTCTCAAGCCTAAGAAGAATTTTGTCTGCGGTGCCAAGGTCGTCCATTTTCCCAGCTGTCTCGAATGCCTTCTCTGCGCCTCGTACTGCAGATCGTCCCGCCTTGTATGCAGCAACAGCGCCGACCACTCCCCCGATTGGTCCAGCTACTGCGGTTCCCCCAAGAAGTCCAGCTGCGGCGCTAAGGGGCTTGAGTGCGCTTATCTTGCCCAGGGCTAGAGGGGTAAAGTTGAGCGGGTCAAGGAGTATCTGGAATGCTAGGTTTGCTTCCTTGCTGTTGGAGAAAGCGCGCTGCGAGTTAACCATGTAATCCGCAACTTCGTCTGCGTTTCTACCTGATGCAATCATGTTTCGTATGTCGTCTGGTAGCCCTCCCTGGTCCAGCATCCTAAGCCTTGCAGCTGCCTGCTGCACAGCCCAGCTCGGTACGTTAAGAAGGTCAAGTCCTTTTCCTATTGCCCACCCAATCGGTGAGTCTGCAACCATTTTAAAGGCAGGCTCAACAATTGGTAGCTTGGTGGCGAACTGTGCACCACGGCTAACTACCTCTGTTACTGCTCCACCAAACTCCTTTGCCATCTTTTCAGCAGGGTTCAGGTTCATGTCCTGAGGCTTGCCGCCAATGTCAAGGGTTACGCCAAGGTCTTTACCCTTTAGCTTTTCTTCCTGCTCGGAAGGAGCGCCTGGATCTCTATAGATAAATGGCATTAGTTCTGGACTCTCGTTCGTTGACCATAGCCAGTCCCTGAGATGCCCTGTGTCGCGGTGGCTGTCCCGGTAACCGCAGCCGCTGTAGGCTTAACTGTTACTGTCCTAGGGGTTACAGTTTTGATCGTTGCCGCCGTAAGCTTTCCACCCGCGCCGATTGGCTTGATCTCAGGAAGCTCTCGCTGCCTAATAGGATCAGGCTTCTTCTGGGCCATCTCTGGCTTGTTGCGGAATGCGCTTGCCAGGAATGGGCTTACACCAGTGTCTGCTTGCGTTCTAAGGTACGGAGACTCTGGGGCAGAGGTGTCCTTTGGTGGTGGAGTATAAGCTCCGTACACGGACGTCCCTGTCACCACATTCCTATTAGTATCCGGCCTTGCCTGTGCTGGGCGTATGTCTGAGAAGTTCCTTTGGATGTTTGCCAAAACCTCTGGGTTCTGAAGCATCATCTGGCGAATGGTTGTCTGGGACAATATCCCAGCCGTGTCTCCGACAACAAGCTTGATACCTGCCTCTTGGATGTCTTCCATGTCAAACGCTTCCTTGCCCTTGTTGCCAGCAATCCTTGTTGCCTCAGCCACGATGGAGTTCCTGTCTGTGAACGCAGACTGAAGGGTTGACTTAACCATAGAGTCAGATCCTACAATTCCGTAGAACCTGTAGTTATCCACGCTCTTTGATGCAGCCCCTGAAACAATCAACTTACCAAAGTTGTCGCTGGTTGGGTCTGTGTTTGTTTGCCTGAAGATAGAGAATGACGAGTTCGGGTTAAACATATTGATCCAAGCACCGCTAGAGTTAGAGGTTTTCCCTGGGTCTGTGAAGGATACCTTTACAGAAGTAGCTGCGTCCCCTGGACTTGTTAGTCCAAGTGAGTCTAGCTCTACGCCTCTCTCCCGTGAGTACTGCTCGAACTGGTCGAACGGGATTTGGAACGTCCTTGTCCTTGTCCCGGTTCCGTCGTCCATTGTCCCCTGAACTGTGACCATTGCGTCGGTCTGGCCTACGTTGTCCAGAGACCCAAGGTTTCCAGGGAGCCTGTAAACCCTTACCTGTAACCCTCCGAATATTCCTCGGTCTGCTGCGTTACCCTGGTCGCCCTGCGTAACCTCTAATGGCTTAACGTAAGTAATCGACTGCTTGCCGTTTATAGTGTTTACGGATGGCATGATCTCCGGAGTTATCCCTGCTGGGTTTCTGTCTCCCCAGTCGCTAACCTTGACCGCACCGTTCGGTTCTGCTATAATAATGGACCCAGCCTTTACCGCAGCCTTGCCCCATGCCATGTCGATAAGGGCTCCTATCGCTGCAGAAGGTCGCAGTGTGGCCGAAGGGCTGTACTGCTGCTCCATCAAAGTATTCATTCTTCCTATGGCATCATTGTAGTCTCTCTGGTTTAGCTTCGCGTCGGTGAAGCCATCTTCGAACTCTGTCAGCTCAACGTATCCGCTACCGTCTTGGTCGAAATCCTGGAATATTGGGTCCAAGAGTTCTAGGGATATTCTCTTTTGTCCTAGGTCGGAAAGCCAGCTGTAATCTTCGGCTCCCGGTATGTCCTTAAGTTCTTGGCCTAGCTTGTTTAGCTCTGCCTCTACAGCATCTGGGTGTCCACCGATAAATGTCCTAACCCCTGAGTCGTCGGTTTGGAACACCGCTCCGGCGCCCTTCAGGCCGGTCTCCAGTTGCTCCATGACGTTAGATCCCCTGCCAGCGTTGAACTCAATACCGCTAGCTTTTACAAAGATGTTCCCATTAGCTACGAGGCCTTGGACTTTCCCAAGTAGAAGCTTGGCGTTTGAGTCACCTGCTGCTCCAAACCCTGCACTAAGAATTCCGTTGAGAGACGTGTTCATCTCTGACACCGCGCTTCCAAACAGGGTTTCCATCCCATCCCCAGCCGCACCAAGAACGGCCTCATACCCGCCAGGGATATCTCCGCTCTTTTGGAGAGCGAGCTGCTTGATGGCTGAGTAGTAGGGTGTGTTCGCATCTTCGCCTGAAAGGCTAGCGAATATGTTATTGAGTGTGTCGTTGAAGATACCGTCCCCGTTCGCAACGTAGTTGTCGATGATCGCCTTCGCGGCCTTGTCGACCTTTCCCACAGAGTTGTCAATCTGCTTCTCGTATCCTTCAAGGGCTCGGTTCTGTCCGTCCACCTTGGCGTTCTTTACAGCCTGTGCATGGGCCTTCTCGATAGATAGGTATGCGTCGCTGCTCTTGGTAAGCCCTGACTCAAGCGCTGATTCCATTTGGCCCTTAAGCCACTTGGCGTATGAGCCGTAGCTAATCTCCTCGCGGTCTAGCGCCGAAGACTTACCGTCGTTCTCAACGTTGAACCCAGCCACGAATACAGCTCCCTTGAGCTTGTCTGCTTGAACTGTGTTGCCGTCCGAAAGCATGTCTTGGATCTCTTCGTTTGCCCAGTTGCGTACGTCAACAAGCTCAACCTCGGCAATCCCCTTGTTGGCAAAGTTAGACCCAAGAAGTCCGAAATCAATCTTCCTTCCCTTGGTCATCGCGTCGATAACCAGGTCTTGGATGTCTGTCCGGGACTCCTCCTCAAAGGTCTGGAGCTTAGACAGGATTGTCTGATACTCCGTAGAACCCGATGGGAAGCCAGATAGCATTGACCTGTAGTAATCTATCACGTACTCTGAGTCAACGTTTTGTCCGTTAAACTGTGTGACATAAGTACCGGCTTTCATGTTTGCCCGGTAGGCTTCCTCAATCAGTCGGAGCTCCTTGTCCATCTGCTCCTTCTGGATCTGATACACAAGCATGGTCAGGTTCTGGGTTGTACCAGCCCTACCGAATCGTCCTCGTCGTGCCATTATTCATTACCTCCAAGGAGCGCTGCCAGTTCGGCTGCCCCGGGCTGTGCGTTTTCTGGTAGTGCCTCAGGTGGCGGGTTGCCCTGCTCGCTAGGAGAGTTGAGCATCTCGCTTCCTGGGGCAGGCGGGTTCAGGCTTGCCATAGCCTCAAGGGCGCTGGCTCGTCCTGCCTCCGACTGCTGCATGGCCTGTTGAGGGGCCTGTTGCTGCATTTGGTTGAACATCTGGATCAGTGTGGCCATCGTCTGTACTGCAGCAGGGTTGAGAGTTGCGTCTGTCTGCTCGTCGCGGATCAGGTCCTTCTCTCCCTCTGGGTCGGTTACACCCATTCGGTCCATGGCACGCTCAGAGCTCCAAAGCCTGTTCTGTACCATGTTGATAGCTGTCTGTGCAAGCTCGATGGTGTCACGTGGTGTGAGCTCAGGCGGGGTAATCGCAATCGAGTACTCACCGTCAAGGATATTTGACACTGCCTTATCCTTGATTTCCCACATTCGTGCACAAACTTCCCATACGTCCTGGATCCACGCGTAGAGGATCTTTCGCTTCGGAGAAATCCTTGCCTCGTAGTTTGCCATGAGCTGCGCAATTGCCCGGCTAGATCCGAGAACGCTCGACGGGGCGAGCCCGAGAAGCAAGTCGTTAAGCCCTGACACCACTGCCAGCTCTCGGTCGATTCGCTTGTTATAGTCTTCGACCTGGAACTGAGGGATGAACGGGTTGATGGATTCAATGCGGTTTCCTGCCCCAGGGGTAGCGACCTGGTTTGGCTTCGGGATAGCGTTGGCAGGAACCTCATCCGGAGCTTCAGCGCCAACCAGCTGCCACATCTGTCCTCCGACAACAGAGTGGATCATTTGTGCTTGGGCGGTTATCTTCTCGTCCTTTTCTCGGAGCAACTGCTCAATGTCATAGAGCTCTGGCTTTCCGTAAGGGCTGCCAGGGATCATGCTGTTCCGGAGCATGATGTAAGGAATAACTCCTTCGAGCTCAGGATGTTCAGTTTTCTTAACAATTGTGTTGCCGACGATGATGACGTTGCAGACCAGCGGTGGCTTGCCAGGAGTTGTCGGGTGCTTGTACCAGTAGTCCATGACCTCGATCTTCATCTGGTCGTACGCCGTCTGGTACCGTACCGGATCTCGGTGGTAGCTGTTCAGGTAGATGCTGGCAATAGGGTCGTCGTGCGTGCTGGCCGACGTGTATGGGAACCACTGCTCGCCATCACGTACCGGGATTACGTTGATGCCGTAGTCTTCCATCGCAGCCTGAGGCGATAGCCCGTAGCTGTAGATTGCCCAGTCTACTCGTGTATAGTCAGAGGTTCCGTACCCAAGGTACAGGTTTTCCGGCGTGTCCACGATCTGGACTCGTGGCATCTTCTTTATTGGGTCCCAATATACCTTGCCAGCCGTCGTACCGTATAGGGACTTTAGGAGAGCGGCCTCTTCGAGGCGCAGGTCCATGTCGTTAGCATCCCACCATGCGTAGAAGAGACGCTCTCGGCGTGAGGCCTGGTCTCTCTCTTCGGTGGTTGGGCCAGTTGGCACATAGTTAACCACAGGTGTGACTGCCTGCAGAGATGCAGGGATCTGAACGTACGACGCGTGCACGTTGACCGATACGTGAGATCTACCTGACAGACGTGCGCTCGGGTCCTCAGCCCAGTGGTCAGCACCACCTAGTGTGAATGTCTGAGGGTGGAAGTAGTGATCGTATCGTCGGTACAGAGCCCGCATTCGGTTCTGCTCTGGCTCAACCAGCTGCTTCTTGTTCATGGCCTCGGCCATTACGTTGTAGTATTCGTTCTCTTCAGCAACCTCTCCGACAGCATTCAAGCGCTGCTTCTCCATGCTGAGAGCCCTGCGCTGCAAAGCGTTAAGAGAAGGCATCTTCTCGTTAGGCATGTTGATCTTGGTGGATCGTACTCGCCCACCCGAGACGATCATGTTGGAGACAGTCTTAATCCCCTTGCCTGCTGGCTTGGCGGAACGGTTCTTAACCGCGCTAGGCACAGGCTGTCGCTTACCTCGTCGGGTAGTCGACGCCGCCTCGAGCGAAGCCTTTACAGGCTTTCCAGTAGACTTGATGTTTGTCTGCTCAGCGCCACGTATGTCCCTGCGGGCACGAGCCATAGCGTCCTTGATACCAGCAATTATGTCTGGTGTCACGACACTAGGATCGGTCGTGATCATTGATGGAACTTCCTTGCCGTTTACAAACGAGCCAGAAAGCTTCTTTAGCTTGTCCTTAGGCATTCAATATCTCCCCAAAGTAGCTGAACACGGGCTTCTCGACCGGGTTCGATGGATTTCTGGTCGCGTGTCTTACAGCCAGTGCAAGCGCCATGACGGCGTCTGTCTCTAGCTTCTTATCGTCCAGCTTGTACCCAAGCAGCTGGCGTCGGACTTGCATCCATACGCCTTTGCGAGGGAGCTTCAGCTGGCCACGGTCAATCACCGCCTTTAGGTCACCCAGCAGCTCGAGCTTCTTAGCTCGGGTTCCGCCAAAGTCATAGTCCCTAAGTGGCTTTATGATGCTGAACTCTTGTCGGAACAGCTTGCCGCCAAACCCCGTGGAGTCCACGATGGTCGTGCAGTATGATCCTTCCTGGCCATATAGTAAGTGCCCCTCCCGCACCATATTTATTACCGCAGGTATAGTCTGCTTGCCGGTCTTGCGCTTGCATCGTACCCCTGCCAAAAACTCTCGCTCTGTGTAGTCAATCGTAATTGCCCACGTGGCGTCTGATGAGATGCCTGGGTCTACTCCCTGCGCGTAGCGTCGCGTCTTGACTGGCTGAGTTTCTTCGTCGAGTTCTACGAATGAATTATCCACCATGTCTGAATTGAAGTAGGAGTCTCTTGACTCGATAAAGAACCCGTCGATGTTTTGAGGAACCAAGTATTCTGCCTGCTGCCTCAGGATAGACTCAAAGGTGTCTGAGTTGAGCCCGTATCCTACATTGTCTCTGGTCGAAAGTCGGAAGCTAAAGAACTGTTCATCTCGGTTTGGGTTGGTTGGGTTTCCCAGTTCCCACAAGTCAGAGTAGTCGTTGATTCCTTCGGTTGGGGTACCGATGAAGTGCAGTTGTCCCCCGGTTGACAGGCGTCGAAGGTTTAGGACCTCCTGATAGATCATTAGCAAGTGGGGCTCGAAAGCTGCCTCGTCAAAGGAGATTCCATTCATGTCCTTTCCCAGCAGTGCCTTTGCCTTGTCCTGCGTTGTGCGGAAGTGGATGTTCGCACCACCGAAAACCGGGTGAACTCGTACCCATAGGTACTCTCCACGGTACTTCTTGTCGAAGATGTAGACCGGTCCAATCTCCTTGGTGATGGGGCATCCACGTCCCTTCTGGGCCGGGTGGGATCCTTGGAATAGCATCGACAGTTCTCGGTGAACTAGCTCTGCTGTCTCCTGCTGAATGCCGATGTGGTACCACTCGTACGGCTCATTAGACCATCGCTCAGCGTCTTCCTTGCTTCCCTGTACAGGGACTCGGAGTCCGAGCTTGTAGGTGGCTGAGTGGAGAATCCCCACTGCCATCCCTAGAGTTTTACCGGCTCGGTTTCCAGCAGAGCACACAGTTGTCAGGTACTTAGGTCGGTATCCTGATTCATCCCGTGCTGAAATCCCCTCAAGCCAGGCAAGCTGGCCTGGGTTCAACTCGATGCCAAGCCAGCGAGAAGCAAAGAAGCCGATGTCGACTCTTCCCCTCGCCAGGTCCTTAGCAATCTCGTTGGTAAGATTCACTACTTTACATTACCTCGTGCAACGGACTTTCGGTTTTTGTTTTTTGTGCTGATCGCTTTAGCCTTTGCCTTAGCGTCAGCCTTGCTGCTTGCCCCCCACGCCTGAAGCGAGAGTAGCAACCGCGTGGGCCGTCCCTTTGAGTCCCGCTCCGGCCCTGGCATGTTACCCATGCGAGCCAGGAACGAAGCCCTACGCGGATTGTCCCCTGACTTAACAGGGGCCTTGAGCGTGCCGCCTTTATAGCTGGCACGCCCCTTAGCATTTAGACCACCGGCTGGGTTCTTTCCCTCTTTTCGGGTCCAGGCAGCTGTCTTTGGCATTACTTCTTCTTGCCTTTCTTGGCAGTTTTAGCAGAGTCTTTGAAGGCCTTGTCGGTAGGAGCACCCTTCTGTCCGGGCTTCCTCATCTTCTCGCCTCGCTTGCGCTTAGCGTGGATGTTGGCGTAAAGGCCTGGCTTAGCCACGTTGAGCTGCGGTCCTTTGTCCGGACTTGTTAGTCCCACGAAGGGTCTTTCCACCCTTGGCAAGCTTCTTTCCCTTTACTGGAGACTTGCCCTTGACCTTTGACTTCTTGCCATACATTTCCATAAGGAAGGCTGGCATCTTCTTCTTACCTGGCATTATCGGCCACCAGTCCTCTTTGGAGCTGGCTTCTTCGCTGCAGGCTTAGGGCGATTAGTGTAATCGCTCTTAGCCCCAGGAGTCTCACGGCCAGTTACAGTAGCTTCCATTGTGCTGCGAGGAGAATACTTATTAGGCTCACGCTTTGTGGGCGTAACGTATGGCCCGGTTGCAGTCTTCTTGCCAGCTGCTGAGGGACGCTGTGCTGACTTAGCTCCGCCTCCACGGCCAGCGTCAATTGAAAACCCCTTTTCCTTGGCAACCTTGGTCTTTCCCTTGCCATAGGTAGTAGCACCTGTTGGGTTGTTCTGGCTAATTGACTTTCGCTTTCCTTGCTTGAGTGTACCAAGAGCAACGCGGTAGTTGTCAATTTGTGCCCAGACGCGCTTCTTGCCCGTCATGGCCTTGAACTTGTTTCCCCGTGTAAACGCAACAAGCTTATTGAGGTCTGCCTTAAGAGCTGCCTTGCCCTTGCCAGCGACCTTTCCTGTTACCTCTACCTTGGCGGCGTCCTTAACGCCAACCTTCTTAGTCTTGGGCATCTTCTT
>Ga0049080_10000152_pt1 | contig 22185 bp, 14 predicted proteins | sample GreLakmeER15MSRF_FD_66716 | JGI IMG/M metagenome (GOLD analysis project Ga0049080, IMG submission 66716) | Freshwater lentic microbial communities from great Laurentian Lakes, MI, USA - Great Lakes metaG ER15MSRF | ecosystem: Environmental > Aquatic > Freshwater > Lake | place: Great Lakes... | reverse complement strand
CAATTATTATGATAAATTGTTTACGTATAAAATAATACCGTCAGGAGCTACAAACGAGTACGTTGATACTTTTCTTTTCGACACATACCAATCTTCACCTACATTAACGCCAGAACAAAATAGATTTTTTATATTATTTGGGTTTGATATTTCAAAAGAACCCTTAACCTTTGTTTCTAACGTGTTATCAACACTTGACTCCGACAAAAAACCTGAGTGGGAAACGTATCTTTTTAAAACTATTGGTATTAAAAAGATATACAACGAACAAACCGGTAACAATATTACTCTACCTAATGTTGGAGGTACTTATTATAAGTATTTAAATTTTCAATCTGATATTGAAAAAAGATTTAAACAGTTTTATGACGAATACTATAATGATGAGATTAAATCACTTAAGACTTTATTTATAGACAAAAAACGTTTATTATATTATGAAAGTCAAATACCTATTGGAATAAGTAACGATATTAATTTACAGTCACTATGGTCATCAGAAAGCTCAACTTGGGATAAATTTAATGGAAAAAAATCATTTAACTAATGCAATATTATAATCGATATGATAATTTTTTAATAAATGGAGGTCAAACTGTTGTTCCATTTTTAAATATACCACCTAGATCTACAGACCAAATTTATCTTTATAAAACTAACCAAAGTAGATTAGATAAGATCAGTTATGAAAAATATGGAACACCATATTTTGGTTGGTTAATATTAATGGCTAATCCGTTGTTTGGTGGTTTAGAAAATAATATTCCTAATGGAACATTATTAATTGTACCATTTCCATTAGTTTCCGCCTTGCAAGACTACAAATCATCTTTAGATACTCATATTTTTTATTATGGCAGATAGAATAGGGGACACAAAAAAAATATTTATTGAAACTGAGTATGATAATGTGTTACTTATAAATCCAAATGAGATATACGATTCAAACAACTTAAGATCACCAAGGTTAGTAGACCACGAAGATTTAGTTTACTACGCCAATTTAGAAACCTTTATTGTCCCAAGAACAAAATTAGCCATAGGTGAATCGCTAGACTCTGCTGTTATGAATACTACAATTGCTACGATATTTGGTGGTGATGATAACTTAAAAATTAATTTTTTACAACCTAAAGGTAAGACCGCATTTGATACTAGTTGGTCTGATCAATTAACAGGTATGGAATCTAGATCTGGTAATGGGTCTAACCAAAGACAAGAAAATACGGTAACCGTAGACGGTAAACCAAAATTTAAAAATAGTATTAAAAATTATGAAGATACACAACTTTTAGGTATTAAATCCATTAATGTAAAGATTAAAGGTACGGGTGTACCTGAAGTTAGTATTCAGATGATTGACATACAAGGTAGAGCTTTATTTGAGCAGGGTGAAAGCTCAATTTATTCTGCGTTTTTTAATTTTCCGTATCCTTTATTTTATTTAACATTAAAGGGGTATTATGGTAAAGCTATTAGATATAGGTTATCTTTAGTTACTTTTAATTCTAGATTTGATTCATCTACAGGGAATTATGATATATCTTTAACATTAATTGGAAAGTTTACCGCTTTATTATTTGATACCCCATTGGCGTATAGTATAACTTCACCTTCGATGTTTAATACTGAAACAACAGTATCTGATCCGTTAACTAATACGGTAACAACTACGAGTTCGTATAAGGGAAGACAAGTATTAGAAGAAGTTTACAATATTTACAAGAAAAAGGGGTTGATTGATGATAATTTTCCACCACTTAGTATTAAAGATTTTATATCAATAGCTAACAATTACGTTGCAAAATTAAATGAGAATATATCTAAGGGTGGTACTGGTGATTTTACAGAATTTAATGATGTTGCAGATTTTAGGTATAATTTAGAAAGTTTAAAAAAATACGTATACCAAAACTCTTTAGATAAATATTTAGATAAAAGTAGTTACTATGTTAATGATGGGTTAATATATTACCCATACAGAAAACAATATGACGCTCAATTCCAATACGATTATAACACTAAAATAGATGAAAGAATTAAATATTATTCTAAACTACTTGAGGATAATACTACTTTTGGTAAGTCTGGAAGTAAAAATATACCAGTTAATATTACATTATCGGATGTTGTTAAAAAATTAAATATAACTACGTGGTTATCAAATGATAATAATGTTAAAGAGACTTACTATTATAGAAATGGGACACAATTGGATTTAAACAATCCAAATGATGTTGTTAAATTTAATGTATTTAAATTATCTGAAGAAAAATTAAAACTTATAGGTGGAAAAGTATTAAAACCTGACGGGACTATTGTTGATTACGAACCAGATTATTTTGTTTTTGGAGATAAAAGAATTGCTGATGGGACTTACGAATCTCCAAGTTTTTTGAACGAAATAGATTCAGCATTAAAAAAATTAAATGTCTATGACGAAGTAATAACAAAAACGTTAGAAAAACTTTTGGCTGATAGACAACTAAAAAATCCATCAGATGGTGGGTTAGGGTTTAAACCTACAATTAGAAATATTTTTGCAATTATTTTTGCTGGTGCGGATTGTTTTTATCGATTAATGGAAGACGTACATAAATCCGCTTGGGATGTTAGAGATGACCCAAATAGGTTATTGGCGGTAATCCCCCCAAATAAATCATTTTCAGTTGATGCGGTTAAAAGTTTACAAACATCAAGTGGAAAACTAAATTCAGATAACGTAGTATATCCTTGGCCTTTATATTTTGTTAATGAAAAACAAAAAGATGGTAGAGACTTATATACTATACAATATCCTGGAGACTCAACAGTCATTAATACGACTAAGGCTTATGATTATAAAATTTGGCCAGAAATTGGGTTTGTTGAAGCGTATTTAAAAGGAACGACTGAAACTTCAAAACCAACAAATACTTCCACAATCTATAATAACCCAACAACAGTTAGTCAATATGTTTCATCAAATGCTATAGAATACCCGTTTAAGGCTACACCATATCAAGATCTAAACAATATTTCATTTTTTTATGAAATATTTGAAAGGTCGTATTTAATATCAAATTACGGTAAACTTAATAAGTTAGCTATTAAAAATAAACTTGACGACTTTTTTGCATATGCTGAGGGAACAAATATTGGATTATCGGTTTTTAATGACATTCCTTTAAATCAACTACTTAAACATTATAACTTTACTTATACTACGTTTTTAGATTACATGAAAACTATTTCTAATAATGGTAATGGTGAAAGTTGGCAAAAATATATTAGAAGTTTATATAAAACGGAATATATTGAAAATTTAATAAAAACTCAAAATGGTGTGTATAGTATTGATACGCTAATTGGTGAAACATACAAAAATATATCAGCAAATAACCCAAATGTTAAAAATTTAACGGATTACTTAAAAAACACAGAATCATCTAAACTTAATTTTTTAGATACTTACCCATTAACAAATTTAAAGTGGATATCGTCTAATATCTCTAACGGTAAAAATGTTACAGATATTGAAGAATTCAACAATACAACAAAAACTTTTAATTATTTAGAATCTAAAAAAACTATAGGAAGAGTTAGTAAAAGTGAAACGTTTGATGATATTAATTTATTAACATCATATAAACCATTAACTAATCACGCACAACTATATCTAACTAACGCAACGAATAGTAGTCCAATCATATCTAGACTAAGTCTAAAAGAGTATTACGATCAAAGAAAACCCGAAGATTTATATATTACAGAGTCGTATGTAAATTATGGAAATAACTATAACGGTAATGTTAATTCTAAAATTCAAACTACTTCAATATTAAATAGCCCATATTTCATAAACGCATTAATGAATGGCGTTAGTAACAATAAAAGTAAATTAGATAATTCTTTTGTTGCTTTAGGTTATTTGTTTTTAAACTCACTACCACTAATAACAACAAAAGAAAGATTAAAATCATCTAAGATTGGTGGTACATCGGTTACAGATTTAGATTATTTGGCTTCAACGCTAAAAAAATATTCATCAGTACACCAAGTACCATACGCTTGGGTTTTAAAGTACGGATCAATTTGGCACAGATATAAACAATTTATTGAATCTGATATTGATATTTTATCATCAGTTTGGAAGGATTTTAACTACGCGTCGGCGTATGACCCAAAAGACTCTTTAATCACTAAAACTTATACTTTTCCGGATTATTTAGGAAATGAAAAAAAAATAGTTTTAGAGAATTTTTTATCTGCACCCCCTATCCCATTTGTTGGACAAGCAAAATTAACACTAAATGTTGGATTTTATCCAAAAGTTATAAATGCAGTAAACAACTATTTTTTTGGGGAAGACTTATTAATAAGTGGAGGGACTAATAATGAGTTTATAGATTTATACAATGATCACGGTTTTAAAATTTGTAAAAATTCACAATCAACAACAAACATACCGTACGTATCAATTCAACCGGCAGTATTAAATTTAAGTGGTTTCACATCAACAGACACGGTAACTTTATTAAAACAAAATTACTACCAATATATGGATAAGTTTAGTTCTACTAATAATCCTATGTTTTTATTATTTCCATCTATGGGTGGAATACCAATTGATCAATCAATATATGAATGTTTTAATAATGATAATAAGGTAGTAAAAGATATATCAGGAAATACTGCAATGTATAATGGATCGGTAAGGACATTATGGGCTTCTTCTCATTTTGGATATTTTGATACTAAATTGGTAAAAAAACCATACCCTACACAATATTTAAAAGTAATTAATACTAATAGTAATACGCAAAACCCATTTGATTTAACTACTACCCAATCAGAGTACTCATCAATTGATGAGATATTTTCAGTATTTACTCCAGAACTTTTAGATCAATTTGAAAAACATTTTATTACTTTTTGTAATTATAGTCCTACCACTAAAGATTTAATTTTAAAAGATGAAATACTTACACCATCAAAGAGTAAAAGTAATTCAATAAAAAATACAAATGAAAAAAGATTATTTTCACAATTAAAAAATTTATTTTTTATAAATAAAACTGGTGTTACTTTGAGTAGTGAGGATGTTGATGGAAAAATATTAGGCGAAAAACAAATTCAAAATTTTACAGAAAGTATTAGTAAATTTTTATCATTTGATTGTATAATTAAAATTGGAAATCCAGGAAATTTTGACAGAAGACTATTTAATTCGTTTTCAAATTTACAAGAGTTTAGTCCTACAGATAAAATAACGTTTACTCCGTATGTTACGGGTACGTTACCTGGTGATGGGTCATCGATAACATTACTAGCTAGTATGGTTGCACACAATGACGCTTGGATAACTTTAAGGAAGTATATTGGATTTTCAACAATACCTGAAGTTGATTACCCAAACCAAGTTATTCCTGAGTTTCCAAGTTTACCTAGTCCAACACCAACTCCGACAACAACACCATCACCATCGCCAACACCAAGTCAGACACCAGGTCCTACACCAACATCAACACCAATACCATTACCAACTTCAGGACCAATACCTCTTAGTAGTCATTATACTTTTGAAAGTTGTTGTGATGGTAATACAACTTTTAATGTTATTATTAATAATTTGTCGGATTCAATGGTTGTTAGTAATAATAGTACATACATTGAAAATGAAATATACTTTTTAAAATTATCTGATAATATACCAAATACTAACCCACAAACATTAAAGTTGTTTTGTGCTAGAAAAATTAGTAATACCGCAACGTTTAATCCACCAAATAATATTAATTCAGTAGGACAACAAACATATTATTTAACAAGTGATGACGATTATTATGTTAATACCCCAAATGCTCAAAGCGAATGCGTTAATTATGAATTATATGGTACTAATTGTTTAAACACGATTAGTCCCCCACTATCATTACCAAAATTAACAATACCAACAATAACAGTAAAACCAAAAGGACCTATAATCCAAAGTGTAATAAATCAAAAATCTTTAAATCAAAAATCTTTAGTTTCTGAATTTTTTATTTATCAAAATGTTGAATTTACATCTGAAAATATTATTAAATTGTACCCAATTATTAGGGTATATGTTCAAAAAAGATTAGAAAACACAAATTTTTATGGGTTTGATTTTACTGGTATAATAAATAATTATTTATCCGAACAAAAAGATTTACAACAAAGCATATTAAATAAAGTTTTTTCATATTTACGTACAAATTTAAAAGATATTGTAGTAAAACCCCAAACGGCGTCTTCAGTTACAGGAGATGTTGGTAAATTAAGTTTATATAACACCTTAAAAGGGTTTAATGATAAGTGGATCGCTGGTTCTGATTTAAAAAATATGACATTGTTTGAGGACTTTTTATTTATGGATAGGGCTAATAGTGATCTAGGTGATGTTTTTGTTATTGATGTAGAACAAGTTGTAAGAAGAATAGATCCATTATTAAACCCTAAAACAAATTTAATGCAAGTTGTTAGTACTATTTTAGACGATAACAAGTTTATGTTTATTGCTATGCCGGCTTACATTAATTTTTATGGTATTCAAAAGGCAATAAAAAATGGAATACCTCTTGAAGATAGTACTATAGGTAACTCTTTATTTGGTACTTATTTAGAAGTGGATTATACAAAATCCAGTCCTAAATTTTTATGTTTATATATGGGTAATCCTTCTGAAATGCCAAAACCAAAAGAAAACTCCTTTAGTCGATTTGGTGACGATAGTTTTGATTTAAGAATTCCTGCTGATAATCCTTTAAGGGTTTCCGATACAAATAGAGATTATTCTAAAACAAATAAAGTTGTTGGGTTTAGTGTTGATTTTGGGATACAAAATCAAAATATATTTAAAAGTTTTGATTTAGATATGTCAGAAATGAAAAACACTTCAGAGTCATTTAAAGTTTTTGCTGATATTGGTAGTTCGGTTGCTGGTGATCAAGTCGCTCAACAATCTGTTTCTATGTATAGTATATATAAATCTAGATCATACTCCTGTGGTGTATCATCACTTGGAAATGTAATGATACAACCGACGATGTATTTTGTTTTAAGACACATTCCACTCTTTTATGGTCCTTATTGGATTTATGAGGTAAACCATAGTGTGGATGAATCTGGATTTAAAACAGACTTTAAAGGGACTAGAATTCCAAAATACAGCCTACCAAACGTAAACGAATTAATAATTAATGTTAATAAAAACATTCTTAATTCTTGGAAAGACGAAATCGAGAAATCAAGGCCAGCTAGATTTAGTGGTGAAACGTTAATTAACGCCGACCCAAATGTCCCACCAATAATACTATCTTCAGAAGCTGCGTGTTTAAATAACAGTGAATATAAGACTGGTATACCATTTGTATCGATTGAAAGAACCCCAATAAGCTTTACTGATTTAGTTAGTGAGATTAAAAACAAACCAATAAGCCGACAAATGAAAGCTTTAATATTAGGTATTGCAACCACAAGACCTATAAATTCATTTGAAATAGATGGAGAGGTATTAAATACTATAAATTATAATCCTTATGAGATATCAGCAGACTCTAAACAACCGGGTGGTTTAGATTCTTATATTTCAGAACAAGTTTGTGCAAAGATTGGTGGTAAAGATGTTCCTTTAGTTAGTTTTTCTAGTTTAACTGACTCTACTAATTTTATTATTTCTTTTTATAGTTCATATGAAACAATGATTAGTAATTTGGTTACTGCAAACACCGATACTGATATTAATAAAAGTTACGGAAAAGCTTTAGCCCAATTAACCTTTACTACTTGGGATACTGCGGAAGCTTTTGGAGATATCACAACAAGCCCACCAACACCACCGCGTACCGCTATACAAATTAAAGATTTTACACTTAAGCAAAAAAATGATAGTAAGTTTACTCAATATGACACATATGTTGAAATATTTACAAAATATTATAAAACTTTTATATAAAAACATAAACAAGTGTATATTTATATTTAAAAAGTTATGGACATTAAAAATTTATTAGACGATTATTTAAAAAAAGATACTCGTATAACCGAAAAAAATACATCTCCAGGGTTTAAAGAGGTTTGTGATTTAGATACTGGTGATTGTTACACTATAAGATTAAAAGATGGTCTCATTGAAAGATTTGATAATACTATAAAAATAAATAAAACTTTAAAGGTTGAAACACCTTCAGGTGTTAAATCATTATTAAATGGTTAAAAAATATAAAAAATGAGTATACAAAAAACAATATTAGAAGAATTACGACGGTTTAATCAAATAAATAATTATATTATTAAAGAACAACCAGAAATTCCTACACCACCTGTAGACCCAACCACCGCACCTGTAGATCCTACTGCGCCTGTAGATCCAACTGCACCTGTAGATCCAACTGCGCCTGTAGATCCAACCGCGCCTGTAGATCCAACCGCAACTGAACCAGTTGCTGATACTATTCCAGAACCCGTTGACGTTAAAACCGATCCTGATGTAGAAGAAGTTGGTGTTGATAGTGAGGAATCTAACGAGACTGAAGAGATAGATATCACGGATTTAGTTAGTACCCAACAAGATATTAAAATGAAACAAGATGAGTTTATGGAAAGTATGTTTACAAAACTTGATGACTTAGAAAGTAAATTAGCTAATATGGATACGATATTAGATAAAATAAATAGTTTAGAAACTAAATTTGATAAATCTAGAGAAAAAACACCAGAAGAAAAATTAATGTTGAGGTCTTTAGACTCTTATCCTTATACACAAAAACTTACAGATTTTTTTGACGATAAAAAAGATGAAATGGAGAAAACAGGAAAAAATGAATATATATTAACAGCTGACGATGTTGAAAACCAACAACCAAATGAGATTAAAAAAACATTTAACTTATATGATGATAATGAGTTATAAAATTTAAGATAATTTTTTATTTAATCAGGGGAGCTAACTCCCCTTTTTTATGCGTTTTAAGTTTGACATTCTATAAAATTTTATTATATTTAATAAAGATAAAAGAGTAATAAAACTAAAAAACCAAAAAAATTATTTATGACAAATTCAGCATTCGATTCAGTATTGGCTCAATACGAAAAAAACACACAAAGTACAGGTTCTCAAAAAGCAAACATATCTCAAGAAGATAGACTTAAGAGATATTTTTCAGCAATTTTGATGAAAAACGAAACATCCGCACAAAGAACAATAAGAATTTTACCAACAAAAGATGGGTCATCACCATTTGTTGAGGTTTGGTACCACGAAATTCAAGTAAACGGACAATGGGTTAAATTATATGATCCAGAAAAAAACGACAATGAACGATCACCTATTAGTGAAGTTTATAACGAATTAATTAAAACAGGAAAAAAAGAAGATAAAGACTTAGCTGGTCAGTATCGTTCTAGATTGTTTTACATTGTAAAAGTTATCGATAGAGATAACGAACAAGACGGAATTAAGTTTTGGAGATTTAAACACAACTATAAAAATGAAGGAGTTTTAGATAAGATATTACCTATTTGGAAAGCTAAAGGAGATGTTACTGATTCTGAAAATGGTAGAGATTTAATCATTGAACTTAAAAAAGCTAAAACACCAGTAGGTAAAGAATATACGGTAATCCAAACAATTATGTACGGAGATCCAACACCAATTCATACGGATAAAGATATCATGGATGGTTGGGTTAAAGATGAAATGACTTGGTCAGATGCATATTCTAAAAAACCTGTTGAATATTTAGAGGCAGTAGCTGTTGGTGAAACACCTATTTGGAGTACAGAACTTAAAAAATATGTTTATGGTGATACTGGTGACATATCATTGGGTGGTACATCAAAAACTATAGAAAAATTTGACGAAACTAAAGAAGATTCCGAATTACCGTTTTAAGTAATATCAAAAGTTATAATAACCTCCTAATATTAGGGGGTTATTTTTATAAACAATACAAATTAAAAAAAAATGAATAAAATTAGTGAAAAAATGTATGAGGCCCTTACTTTGAAGTATAGGTCGGAAATGGCGGCAACAGAAGCTACCTTACTTATCTATTTTAATAATCCAGTAGGTATCGGTGAACATCCACAACACTTAGAGGAAATGGATCTTATTGTTGAAAAAATGACAAACGCCAAAGACAAGTTAGAAATGTTAGAAACAATATATAAGTATAACATAAAAAAAGACGATAAGATTGAAATAACTAACGAAATGTTAAAAATCGTTAATGACCAAAATAAAATTGATTAATCATAAACTAAGAAAAGATAATGGGAATTAAAAAAAAAGAGTTTAATTTAGATGACATAAAAAATAAATTTTCTACAAAAACAAAATATAAAAATGAAAGTTTTTATAATTGTGGAGAGTCTTTTTTAGAGGCGTGTGGATTACCTGGCCCTGTTATGGGTGGAATTAGTATGTTTTTAGGTCATAGTAATACGAGTAAAACCACTGCAATGATATTAGCGGCTGCAGACGCCCAACGTAAAGGGCATTTACCTATTTTAATAATAACCGAAAAAAAATGGTCATGGGAACACGCGATTGAATTAGGATTACAAGCCGAAAAAAATGAACTTGGAGAATATGATGGAATGTTTATTTTTAATGATTCTTTTGATGTTATAGAACAAGCAACTGAGTTTATTAATAATATTCTTGATTCACAAGAAAAAGGAGATATACCATATAGTTTATTATTTTTATGGGACTCAATTGGTTCTATTCCTTGTCAGATGACTTTTGACGGTAAAGGTGGTGGTATGCATAATGCTAAAGTATTAGCCGATAAAATAGGAATGGGAATTCATTCAAGAATATCTAAATCTAAAAAAGAAGATTACCCTTATTACAATACTCTTGTAATCTTAAACCAACCTTGGGTTTTACTTGCGGATAATCCGTTTGGTCAACCTGAGATCCAAGCTAAAGGAGGTACCGCTGTATGGTTAGCCAGTAGTTTAATCTTTTTATTTGGAAATCAAAAAAAATCAGGTATTAGTCACATTGACGCAACTAAAAACGGTAGAAAAGTCTCATTTGCTATTAGAACCAAGATTTCTATTTTAAAAAACCACGTAAATGGTCTTGGATATAAAGACGGAAAAATAATTGCAGTACCACAAGGGTACATTTCAGACACAAAAGAATCTTTAGATAAATACAAAAAAGATTATTCAGATTATTGGATAACAAAATTAGGTGATTCTAACTATTCTTTAGATGAGTCCTTAGAAGATTCAGACGAGTAAGTAGCCCAAAAATATTTTCAAACTAATTAATAGTTATAAATGATTAAAACCCTTATTGTTGATGGAAACAACCTATTAAAAATAGGTGTTTGCGGTGTAAAAGATTTTTATAATAACGGAGAACATGTTGGGGGTATTTGGCATTTTTTAAACACTATTAGAAAATTTTTAGAAGAAACTAATTTTAATAAGGTTGTTGTTTGTTGGGACAGTCAAAGTAGCTCAACTCAAAGAAGACTATTTTATCCAAAATATAAAATTAATAGAAAACTCCCAGATAGTGAAGATATTGATACTTCATTTTTAAATCAAAAAACAAGGGTAAAACAATATCTTGAGGAGATGTTTATTAGGCATATTGAGATAGAAAATTGTGAAGCTGATGATATTATCGCCTATTATTGTAAAATATCTGAAGATGAGAATAAAGTGATATTTTCGAGTGATCGAGACCTTACACAATTAATTTCTGAGAATGTTACAATATACTCACCTAGTACAAAAAAGTACTATAAAAATGGAGATATGATTAAAATGTTTAATGTAGAAATACCACATTTTAATGTTAAAACTTGGAAAATAATATCTGGAGACAAGTCTGATAATATTTTTGGAATTTATTATTTAGGTGAAAAAACCTTAATTAAATTGTTTCCTGAATTACTTGACAAAGAGGTAAATATTACGGATATTTTAACAAAAGGAGAAGAACTTTTAAAGGAGGATAAAGGTAATCTTGCATTAATCAATTTATTAACTGGTAGAACGAAGGAAGGGATTTTTGGTAATGAATTTTATGATGTAAATAAAAAACTTGTCGATTTATCCGAACCACTAATAAGTGAAGACGACAAAAAAATAGTTAACACATATTATTCTGAATCAATGGATCCTGATGGTAGAGGACATAAAAATATAATTAAAATGATGATGAAAGATGGGTTGTTTAAGTACTTACCTAAAAACGACGACTCATGGGTAAAATTTTTAACTCCATTTTTAAAATTAACAAGAAAAGAAAAAACAAAATTTAAAACAAAAAATTAAAATTATGAAAGACCAAAACGACATAACAAAAATTGAATTTTTAATAACATTAAATAACAATTTTGTAGTACAAAGATTTTTTAACGTTAAAGGGTATAACCCAAAGGCTAAAAATAGTTTAGACCTTTATTACTATATTAAAGATTTGTCTAACGAATTAAAAAGTACTATGAGAAAAAAATCAGTTATATACATGTTAGAAAATAGATATCAAATTGAGGGGTCACCATCGGTACTCGAGACATCAAATACTGATGGATCTGAAACCTTTAATATTATTTTAAAGGTTGATAATGTGACTATTTATCATAGAGTTATTGACGCAAAAGTGTACCCACCAAAAGTTAGATATACCTTAGATGTTAGACCTATAGTTAAAAACATATTAAAAGATATTGGTGATATATTATCTAATAATAAATTATCTTTTAATTATCTAAATTATTCAATTAAATAGTATTTATTATTAACAATAAAATTAAAAACATGTCAGATAAAAAAAACTTCGGTTATTTAGGTAATACTTTTCAAATACAATTATTAAACAATATTGTAATATATAAAGAATTCTCAAACTCAATTATTGATGTAATTGACCCCCAATATTTTGATAATCAATATTTTAAGGTTATTTGCCAAATGATTAAAGAATATTATTTAAAATATGAGCATATACCAACATTTAATACTATTGAACAACTAACAAAATCTGAGCTTAGTTCACCTATGGCTCAAAAAAACATTTTAGACACATTAGAACAAGTTAAAAATGTTTCAGATGAAGGGTCTATTTATGTTCAAGAAAAATCATTAAAATTTTGTAAACAACAAGAACTACAAAGAGTAATGGTTAAGTCACAATCTATTATAGATAATGGGGATTTTGAAAGTTACGATAAGTTAGAAGAAATGGTTAGAGGAGCTTTGCAAGTTGGTGAAGTTGATAAAGGAACTACTGATGTTTTTTTTAATTTATCTGAGGTTATGGATGAAGATTATAGACATCCAATTCCAATTGGAATATCGGGGATTGATAATTTGTTAAAAGGTGGATTAGCTAAGGGTGAAATTGGTGTTATTTTAGCCCCAACAGGAGTTGGTAAATCAACGTTTACTACTAAAATTGCAAACCACGCTTTTAATTTAGGATATAATGTACTTCAAATATTTTTTGAAGATAATCCAAAAATAATACAGAGAAAACACATAACACTTTGGACTGGTATACATCCAGACGACTTAACCGATAATAAAGAATTAGTTATTGATAAAGTTAAACAAATACAAAACAATAAAAAAAATAAACTAACATTAAAAAAGTTACCTTCTGACACTGTAACTATGAACCAAATAAAAAATCAGATTAGAAAAATTTTGGCTAATGGAGATAAAGTGGATATGGTTATTTTAGATTACATTGACTGTGTTGTTCCTGATAGAAAAATGAGTGATGAATGGAAAAGTGAGGGATCAGTTATGAGGGCTTTTGAGTCTATGTGTCATGAATTAGATTTGGTTGGTTGGACAGCAACACAAGGAAATCGTAGTTCTATTTCTTCTGAAGTAGTTACTACTGATCAAATGGGTGGATCAATTAAAAAAGCTCAAGTTGGTCACGTAATCATTACAGTAGCTAAGTCACTACAACAGAAAGAAATGAATTTAGCGACTATAGCTATTACCAAGTCAAGAATTGGAAAAGACGGAATTATATTTGAAAATTGTAAATTTGATAATGGTATGTTAGAAATTGATACGGAACAAAGCGTTACTTTTTTAGGTCATGAAGAACAAAAAGAAGTTAAAAATAGAAATAGAATAAAAGAATTATTAAAATTAAAAAAAGAAACTGAATCTTAAAATATGGAAAAAATATTAATTGAAAACCCAAACAGGTTTGTTATCTTCCCAATAGAGCATAATGATATTTGGGAATACTATAAAATGCATCAAGCTGCTTTTTGGACAGCAGAAGAGGTTGATCTATCTTCAGATATTCGTGATTGGGAAGCTTTGACAGATAATGAGAGATACTTTATTAAAAATATTTTATCTTTTTTTGCCGCGTCTGACGGAATCGTTAATGAAAATTTAGCTGAAAACTTTTACAGAGAAGTGCAATACCCTGAAGCTAAATTCTTTTATGGATTTCAATTGGCTATGGAAAATATTCATTCACTTATGTACTCATTATTAATTGATACTTACATAAAAGATGATAAAGAAAAATCCGAATGTTTTGATGCCATAAATAAGATGCCAGCAATACAGAAAAAGGCTAAATGGGCTATAGAATGGATTAACAACGATTCTTTTGCTGAAAGATTAGTTGCATTCGCAGCCGTAGAAGGTATTTTCTTTTCTGGATCTTTTTGTTCTATATTTTGGTTAAAATCAAAAGGGATTATGCAAGGACTATGTAATGCTAATTCTTTAATATTTAAAGATGAAAACCTTCATTGTGATTTTGCAATACATTTATTAAATAACCATTTAGAAAAAAAATTATCACAAAAAAGAATTAAAGAGATCGTATTATCAGCATTAGAAATAGAAAAAGAATTTATAACCGAATCTTTACCTGTATCATTAATTGGAATGAATTCTAATTTAATGATACAATATTTGGAATTTGTTGTTGACGGACTTTTAGTTAAAATGGGTTGTGATAAGGAGTTTAATGTTAACCAACCATTTAAATTTATGGAACAAATAGCAATTGAAACCAAAGGTAACTTTTTTGAGTCTAGAACAATGGAATATCAAAAAGCAAAGTTGAATGAAACTATAGTATTTACAGAAGATTTTTAAAAAAAAACAAAATTATGTCATTAAAAATAATTAAAAGAGACGGGGAGTCAGTATCGTTTAATCCCCAAAAAATATATAACAGAGTTAAACGATCGTCTAAAGGGTTAAAAGTTAATTCGGATGAGATATTCATAAAGGTTATTACTTCAGTACCAACTGAAGGTGATATAACAACAAAAGAATTGGATAAATTAATTTATGAGATAGCTGCCGCGTATACTGGTAGTCACCACGACTATTCAAGATTAGCTTCATCAGTTGCGATTTCTTCATACCATAAAGAAACTAACCCAAGTTTTTCAGAAACAATGTCAGAGTTACATTCACATGGAATTATTAATGACGTGTTAGTGGAAACAATTCAAAAATACGGAGAAAAAAATATTGATGAAATTATAAATCATAATAACGATTATAATTTTGATTATTTTGCTTGGAGATCATTAGTAGAGATGTATTTACTAAAAACACCACAAGGAAAAGTAATTGAAAGACCACAACATATGTATATGAGGGTTGCCTTATGGGTTACAGATAATTTTGAAGACGCGATTGAATATTATAAATCATTATCAAACCAACTTATTTCTAAAGCGACACCAATAATGATTAATTCTGGTACAAAAGTACCTCAATTGGCGTCTTGTGTTTTACATTATAATAATTCAGACTCAAGACAAGGATTATTGGATACATTAAACGATATTTCAACATACTCTTCAGATGCTGCAGGGATTGGATTATCTATGTCTAATATTAGAAGTAAGGAAAGTAGAATATCTACATCAGGAGGACACTCGGGTGGTTTATTAAGATATTTAAAAATTGTTAATGAATCGTTAAGATTTTTTAACCAACAAGGTCGTAGACCTGGTTCCGCAGCAATTTACTTGGAGCCTTGGCATAAAGATATTATGGACTTATTGGATATTAAAAAAAATACGGGATCTGAAGAATTAAGAGCTCGTGATTTATTTACCGCACTTTGGATTCCTGACAACTTCATGAGAGCGGTTAAAAATAACGAAGATTGGTATTTGTTTTGCCCAAACGATATAAAAAAATCAGGACTTAAACCACTTCAAGAAACCTATGGTGATGAATATGAAGAAAATTATCGAAAAGCGGTACAAATGGGTATTGGTAAAAAAATAAAAGCTCAAGATATATGGAGTAAGATTATTGAATCTCAGGTTGAGACTGGCGTTCCTTATTTATGTGCTAAGGATAGTGCTAATAAAAAAACTAATCATAAAAATATTGGAGTTATAAAACAATCTAACTTATGTAACGAGATTTATCAATTTACCGACGAAGAGACTACGGCTATCTGTACATTATCATCTATGGTATTAAAGAATTTTATAGTAAAAGGTGAGTTTGATTTTACTTTACTTTATAATGAAGTTAGAAAGGTTGTTCGTTCTTTAAATAAAGTTATTAATATAAATAGGTACTCAACAAAAAAAGGATTAAAAGGTGGTTTAGAACAAAGAGCAATTGCAATAGGAACTCAAGGTTTAGCTGATGTTTTTTATTTAATGGATTATATTTTTACTTCTGAAGAGGCTAAAAAGTTAAATAAAGACATATTTGAAACGATATACTACGCCTCAGTTTATGAGAGTAACCAATTATGTAAAGAAAAAAAATATAAACCATATTCGTTTTTTGAAGGGTCACCGATGTCTAATGAAATTTTTCAATTTGATATGTGGGGACTTGATAGTACACAACTTTCGGGTATGTGGGATTGGAGTAAATTAAAAACAGATGTAAAAACATACGGTGTTTGTAATTCTTTATTTACTGCACAAATGCCTGTCGCATCATCTGCTAAAATTACAGGATCTTTTGAAATGACAGAACCCGCACATTCTGCTCTTTTTAATAGAAGAGTTGTTGGTGGTGAGATTATGATTGTAAATAAATATTTAATTTATGATTTTGAAAAAATTGAAATATGGTCTGAAGATTTAAAAAATGAGATAATAATAAACGAAGGGTCAATTCAAAATATTAATTTTAATAATTATATTGATTTTGATGATAAAAATTACAATAAAAAAGTTAAAAGAATTGAACATCTTATTTTAAAATATAAAACAATATGGGAAATATCACAAAAAGAATTAATTAATATGGCGGCGGATAGAGCTCCATTTATTGACCAATCACAATCTATGAACATTTATATGGTAAATCCGACCTTATCAAAAATAACATCATCTCATTTTCATTCTTGGGAAAAGGGTTTAAAAACACTATGTTATTATGTTAGAACCAAGGCGATATCAACAGGAGCAAAACATTTAGCTTTAGATATGTCAAAAAAAGATAAAAAAAATGTAATTTTAGAAGTACCGAGTATTGATTATTCAGATTTAAATTTAACTGTAAAACCAAAAGATTCCGAATTTGATTGTTTTGGGTGTTCATCATAATAATTTATTATAAATAAAATAAACATATATTTATATGTGATATGGCAAATGGACTAACATACGGAATAAGTTTCCCTTTTAGACAAAGTGAAAAGGGAAATTATCTTAATTTAACTGATGATTCCGATGAAGAGATTAGAACTAGTTTATTACATTTAATATTAACAAAACGTGGTAGTCGTTATTATTTACCTGATTTTGGAACAAATATCTATTCTTTTATTTTTGATCCATTAGATGGTCAAACGTTTGACGCAATTAAAGACGACATTAAAACCCAAGTTGAAAAATATATTCCTAATCTAACTATTAATAGTATAACCGTTACCCCTTACTTAGAAACTGAAGAAGGTATTGGTGAGTTAGACTATGAGTTATTAGGTAAAACTAGTATCCATAGAATTCCTGGAGCTAACACACAAGAATATACTGCAAAATTAAAAATAAACTATACAAATGAAAATAGTACTTTTGGAACTCGAGAGTTTGTGATTATAAATATTTAAATATGGCTATTAATAAAATAAATTATACTGAAAGAGACTTTGAAGGGATTAGGGAGTCATTATTATTGTACACTAAACAATACTACCCAGAACTTATTCAAAACTTTAATGATGCTTCTATTTTTTCTGTACTAATGGATTTAAATGCCGCTGTTGCCGACAACCTTCATTTTCATATTGACAGGAGTATTCAGGAGACTGTATTACAATACGCACAACAAAAATCATCAATATATAATATTGCTAGAACGTATGGTTTGAAAATACCGGGGTATAGACCATCAGTTGCTGTGGTTGATATTTCAATCACTGTACCACCTTTTGGTGATGGTGAGGATTTTAGATATCTTGGAATATTAAGATCAGGATCACAGTTTAATGGTGCTGGAAATACTTTTGAGACTGTAAACGATATTGATTTTTCAACACAATATAATCCGGAAGGGTTTGTTAATCGGACTAAAATACCAACATTTGATAGTGGTAATAAAGTGGTAAATTACGTAATAACCAAAAGAGAAGTCGTTGTTAATGGAACTACTAAAGTTTTTAAAAAAATAATTAATCCGGCTGATGTTGTACCATTTTTCAATTTATTTTTACCTGAAAAAAATGTACTCTCAATAACATCTGTAATTCAAAAAAACGGAACAACATATCCAGCAATACCTTCTTATAGTGAATTTATTAATTCAACAAATAAATGGTATGAGGTTGATTCATTGGCTGAAGATACGGTGTTTATTGAAGATGTTACAAAAGCATCAGATAACTCAGGAATTAAAGTTGGTAAGTATATTAAAACTGAAAATAGATTTATTAGTGAATATACACCAGAAGGTTATTTAAAAGTGCAATTTGGAGGAGGAACTACAACCCCTGAACAACAACTTGTTAATTTTGCAAAATCAGGTATTAAATTAGATTTAGGTAATTACCAAAATAATATTGGATTAGGACTTACCGTTCAACCAAATACTACTTTATTTATTCAATATAGAACTGGTGGTGGGTTATCTTCAAATATTGGTGTTGGTGTGATAAATCAAATTGGTACTATTGATTTATCTATAAATGGACCATCATCTGACATAAATACCAATGTTTTTAATTCTTTAAATATTACAAATGTTACCGCAGCAATTGGAGGATCAAACCCACCAAGTACTGAAGAAGTTAGAAATATGGTTACATTTAATTTTTCAGCACAAAAAAGAGCGGTTACTATTAATGATTATAAATCTTTAATTGACACTATGCCTGGTAAATTTGGATCACCAGGTAAGGTAAGTATAACTGAAAATAATAATAAGATTACAATTCAAATACTTTCATATGATGATGGAGGTAAATTAACCCAATCTGTTTCAAATAATTTAAAAAATAATTTAGCAACATATCTTTCTAACTTTAGAATGATTAATGATTATATATCTATTGATGTTGCAAAGGTGATTGATTTAGAATTTGAAATTTATGTAATGATGGAATCTGATAGAAACCAAGGCCAAGTTATTACAGAAATTATTAATTCTGTTGCAAACTATATGTCACCAGAAAATAGAGAATTAGGACAAAACGTTAATATGTCTGAAATTAAAAAATTAATTCAAAATGTTGCTGGTGTATCAACACTTACCGAAATAAAAGTCATTAATAAGGTTGGAGGACAATATTCAACATCAGAAACGTCACAAAGATATTCAAATAATTCCACAAAAGAGATCCAACTAATTGATGAAACTATTTTTGCAGAACCAAGCCAAATATATCAAATTAGATATACTAATAAAGATATTAAGGTTAGGGTAAAAAATATAAAAACAGTAGACTTTAAATAACGTTATTTATTTTATAATGTTATTGATTATCTTTAAAAATAAAGAACATAACTATTTATTTTTAAAGAATTAATGAACAAAAGTCATCGAATAAAAGTTAACCCGGGAACTGATAAAAATATAAGAGTACAAATTGACCAAGATTTTGATTTTTTAGAAATACTATCTCTAAAATTAAGACATGAAGACGTTTATACTAGGTTTTGTGCTGATTACGGTGTAGTTGCGGGTCGAGTAATCATTAATGGTGGTTTTGGTGTTCCTAACGTTAACGTTTCCATTTTTATCCCATTATCCCCAGAAGACGAATCCGACGTTGTTATTTCAACACTATATCCATATAAAACTGTAAATACAAAAAACGAGGATGGTTATCGTTATAATTTGTTACCATACAAAAAAGAGTATGGTGGTCACACACCTACAGGTACTTTTCCGGATCGTGAGGACGTTTTAACGAGACGTGAAGTTCTCGAAGTCTATGAAAAATATTATAAATTTACAGTTAAAACAAATGATAGTGGTGACTTTATGATTATTGGCGTCCCTTTAGGGATGCAAAAATTAATATTAGATTTAGATTTATCAAATATTGGTACTTTTTCTTTACGACCCGCAGATTTAATTAGGATGGGTTTAGGCTCTCCCGAACAATTTGACGGGGAACAATTTAAATCATCAACGGATTTGGATTCGTTACCACAGATAGTTCACTTAAAAACAGATGTTGAGGTTACTTCTTTTTGGGGAGAAACAGACATTTGTAATATTGGTATTAGTCGAGTTGATTTTGATTTAAGAGATTTTGGTGGTATTAATATTCAACCACATGCGGTGTTCTTAGGTTCATTATTTTCAACTAATGATGGTGATTTTTTAAAAACAAACTGTAAACCAAAATTTGATAGCGGAAATCTTTGCGACCTTGTAACTGCGTCTGGTACAATATTAGCTATTAGACAAACAATCAATACCGACACAAACGGTAGACCAATACTTGAACAGTATGTACTACCTGAAGGAGGTAAGGTTATAGATTCTAATGGTACTTGGATGTTTGAAATACCAATGAATTTGAACTACGTAACAACAAACGAATTTGGGGAAATGGTACCATCAAACGATCCAAATATAGGTATCCCAACTACAGGTAAATATAGGTTTAGAATACAATATCAAAATGAAGAAGGAATTAAAAATAACATTTTTAGGGCTGACTATTTAATACCAAATATTAAAGAATGGGGGTGGGATAACCCTAACACACCACCACCGTCACAACTAGCACCATCAATACCTAACGCAAACACTTATCAGCAATTATATTCATATGGATTTGGTTTGGAATGGGAAAATTATGGAGACCCAACAACAACAATAGGTTTAGAGATGATTAATGAAGCTATTGATGCTAAAGACAGGTTCTATGCGTTTAATTTTAATAAAGTGTATACTATTTCTATGTTTTTAGATAGGTGGAAATGGGGATATAATAGAGCACAACATTTAGGGATTAAAGAAATTACTAACAGAGCTTGTACAACAACAACTAATCGATTTCCAGTTAATGACGGAGTTAGAAATTTTGATTTTCTATTTTTTCTTTTTAATATTTTAATTACGATTTTAACACCAACTTTTATTATATTAATTGTTATTTCACATGTATTAGCAGTCATATACCCAATAATTAGAGTAATGGCTAACGTGGTCATTTGGTTACTTAATAAAATTATAATACCAATTTGTAAGGTTGTTAAATGGCTTGCTCCTAGAAAAATGCGGGGGACAAATTGTGACGACAAAAAAATAGAACCATTATCTAAGGAGAACCCATTTAAAAGGTTATCAATACCTATGATGTCTTATCCTGATTGTGAAGCTTGTGATTGTAAAGATCAAGGGTTAGATGAGGCTGAGTCAACAGGATTTGCCACTTCAGTAAATACAGCATCCGCTAGAGACAATATAAGTATATTGTCTAATGTTGGTAGTACTGTATCTTATAGTCTTATGAAGGGATATGTTGGTCGACCAACAACGGTTGATACGTATGCTACCGGTGATTTGGAAGAATTTGTTAATGATAGTTGGCAAATGTTGTTGGCTGGTGAACAAGCATATACTAAAAGATATAAGGTTCCTTTGGTTCGTTTTTCCGTATTTCCTCAGTACCCATACCCAACAACTGGAATGATTAATCAAACTTTTATTGGTTCTGATGTTACTTTAGCTCAATCTATGAACTTAGCAAATCTAAGAAGTAGATATTTT
>Ga0049080_10000151_pt1 | contig 22186 bp, 13 predicted proteins | sample GreLakmeER15MSRF_FD_66716 | JGI IMG/M metagenome (GOLD analysis project Ga0049080, IMG submission 66716) | Freshwater lentic microbial communities from great Laurentian Lakes, MI, USA - Great Lakes metaG ER15MSRF | ecosystem: Environmental > Aquatic > Freshwater > Lake | place: Great Lakes... | reverse complement strand
TGTCCGTGTTTGATAAAATAAATTCAAACCACTGAAAATTCCAACTATTGTAGGATTTTGATTTAATAGATATGAGAAATTCGTTACTGGTCTGTTGAAAGTGTAGTTATACACATCATTGAAGTTTGCTATTATTTTTCTTGGTTCGAAAATTGTCAATGATTTTTGGGTTTCATACACTTGATTCGCGACCGCAGTATTACTTTGATTCAAATTATTCAAACACCAATTCTGATCCGTGTAAGGTAGTGTATCAACTATCAAAGGTGTATTTGACGCATTTAAAATTAATTTTCTTAATGCTTCGGATTTGGTTGAAGTTTGAGGTATTTTACCTATATCTAAAGTGTTCAGTATTGCAAAAGAATTTTCGGTTATTCCTTTTATATATGGAGTAACAAAAAAATCTCTTATGTAATCTTGGTATGCTCGACCAGTACCTGTATTGGAAATATTTCTCAAAAAATCAGGATAATTTGTAGAATTTAAATTGAAGTTTTTTAGTTTCAAAGACAAATATGGAGAGCTTATTCCTAATTTGTTTTTGATGTTATTTACTTCAGTTTCGATATTCAATTTAATCAACTCATCAATCTGATTGTTATTTGCTCTAGCAAGTCCTGAATAATGTGATGTTAGAAATTGTCTTTCCCATATCTCATAGAAAAATTTTATCTCTTCTTTATTTGAGTACGCAAGACCTAAAGATGGAAATTCAATTGCATTTATATTAATAACATTTGTATCCCTTTCATTATCTAAAGGTGGAGGAGCAGTAGGGTTTTGAAACTTCTGTGTCAAACCCCTCAAATATTCTTCAACAAATTCAACTTCAGGCCATTTGTCAAACAAATAACCTTGGGTTAAATCTACTACTGAAGGGTCACCAATATATTTCAATTGAAATCTTCCCTTTTTATCTTCAGGTGTTTCAACAAAAAACTGAGGCCAAGGATATACAGGAATTTGAGAATTTTCAGCATTTACATCTAATTCATTGTCCCCAAATAAAGAAAATTTGTTCCTTACTACATTGTCCACATTTTCAGTATTTGGAGCTGAAGTCGTGTTGTCCAATATTGCACTTTTTCTAACAGGGTCATATTTTACATCCCAAGCAGTTGTATGCACATCATCCATAAGACGTATGAACCCTTCAGCGGATGCCATTATTACGGCAATCATATTTCTTACAGTTGGTTTAAATCCGATTCCTGTTGCCGTGTCTTCAATCTTTCGTAATAAAGATGCAGTAATTTGACTTTCATAATCCGAAAGTTTTTTGTTCGCCTGTGTTTCGAGTAAAGAAATTTGTTTGTCAAATCTTCCCTCTCCTTCAAAAATAAAACTTTTATCAACTGAACTCAATAAAGCACTTACCGCACCTGCAACATTTGTAACTTCATATGTAGTTGGGACAAAAAGATAATTAAGTCTAGATCTTACTTTATCTATTTCTTCCAAAGTGGGATTAACTATTCCCGTTTGAATTCGTGTTGTCTCAACCCAATCTATAGATTCTACATCTTTAATATCATACTTGATTGTATCATATTTTATCGGGTTAGGAATGGGAGTCGCTCCTCTAACACCTAACGTTGGATTTTCCCCCAACTTTTCATTAGACTCAGTTATAATTTTTTGTAACTCACTTATCGCAGTTATTTTAACATTAATGTTTAACTCTTTGAAGACATAAACTTTTTCTTGTTTATTTTTCAAAACAATTGGCCTTGGGTCAAGGAATCTTTTGAACCAAGAATTGGACGCTCCCCTTACAGCACTAAAATATTGAACCAATGCTTGTTTATAATTTCTTATATTTGTCAAAGGTTCCACTTCTGTTTTAGGGAATGAATTTGTCACAGTAGATTCAAACTGTTCCAATTTATTCATAAGTTGGACCAATGTTAGTTCAGGAAAATCAAGTGAGATTAACCCCTTTGCTTTGTATTCACTATAGACTTCAACTATTTTTTGATAACCTTTTTCCGCAACTATTTGTGTGACAACCGATTGGTTAGAACCCAAATTATTTGCTCCTCTCTCGGCTTGAGTACTAGCTTGTGACTCAGCGGCTTTATTTGATTGTTGTGGACCCTCAAGTGTTTGAGTAATATCAAATCTTTGACTATACATGTGAGGGGCAGCTAATAAATGCCCCATTGAAACTTCATTCAGAATATTAAATTTATATCCTTTGAATTGTAATCGAACCAAATAGTTTCCACTGAAACCATTGAACGATGCATGAAATTTTTCTAAATTCAATTGATATCTAACCGCTTGTCCATAGTATCCTTTCAGTGTTAAAAAAAATTGTGGAAATGGCATATTGAAAAATGCCGCATAAGGTGAATTATTTCCTAATTGAAATAATGCCCTCCCTTGTACATCTTCCAACAATATGTCAATGATGGGTACGAAACTCGTATTAGTTTGTATGTTAATTGAAGTAATACCTAATAACCCGTTGTCTAGAATATCTTTTTCATTAACAACAGTGTTTTGTAGATATGGTTTATCACCATTCTTTGGTACTTGACCAACCTCCAAAGGTTGATTTGGAGCGCTTTTTTGAGTTGAATTTTCTCCGGTGATTTCATCATAATATCCTGTACCCAAATAAGAATTTTTGGTAGGTTTCAAAAAGTTCATTTTTGCAACTGAAATGGTTCTTATACCATCTTGACCTGTAGAACCAACAGCCAGTTTTGTTCTTGGTAAAACATCGCACTCCAAATTGGCATACATAACAAGATTTTCATGGTCAACAAGTCTCTCTTGAACGTTGTTGAAACTGTCTGTAGTTTTATTTGGGTCAACTAAGATAATATTGTTGTAATCAAACTCAACATAAATATTACCACTAGTGTCCGCTTGTATGTTACCTGCCATAATAATAAAAATGATTTTCTAATGCTGCCTTATAGTCCTGTAATGATGGTATTAAAGGAAACGGAATAATCAATACCGCACCATCATATATATTATTTTCTAACCCCCCAAATTGAGGATTCGCCTGTAAAATTAACCAATTAAATACAGGTGAATTATAAAACTCCTGTGAAGTTTTATCTAATCTACTTTTTCCAACCTTATATATAAAAACTTTGTCTGAAGGTTTTTGGGGCAGATTGACAAATGGGACAACGGTTTGTTCTCCATTAATAAGAAAATCATTGTATCTATTATAATATTGACTTGCCATTAGTTAAGTTTTGCTTTTGATATATAAGTTCCAGGAAGATCATTACCATTTACATCATTCCAAGTCATTGTATTTGTATTTTGATTTGTTGTATTTGCTAATCCCTTTATCAGACTTTTTTTCGAAGATATTTGACTTGGTCCATCAGTGTCTTCAGTTGTAAAAGTGAAATTTCTTTGTTTGTTGCTGTCGAATGGTGTGTAAATTAAATAATCTTTCAAATCATTTTTTTCCAAATTATCTATGAATGATTTCGTTATATTATTTTCTTCTATAAAAAGAGGTTTCGCAATAGAAATCCAATAAGAGTCAAATATTTTTTCCAAATCAACTATTGTAGTACCAACCAAACTTTTATTTGACAATATATTTCCAATCATTTGTTGTTTGAACGTCTCGTATTTTTTATTATCTACCACATCTTCAGATACAATCATATAAACTCTTCTGAATGAGTCATCATCAAACAGTGAATTTTTACTAAATGGATTGAAAACTCTTTGAACTGAAACGGAATCTGACTTCCCATTTATTATTTCTGGTGCTAAAACACCTTGATAACTTGTTCCGTTATAGGAGAATGTTTTAGTGGCTTGTATAATACCATCAAACGCCTGAATATCTTCTTGAATTTTAAATGTATCTGCCTCGAGTTCTAAGAAAGTATCTGCCTCGTCCGATGAGGTATGTACATCAGGTGTACCTTCAGTAACATAAATTAATACTGGCCCATTTTTAGCTTGAAGTCCATCAGTTCCTGTATTGTCATTCAATGGGTCATAAAGAATTGTATTTAATCTTGCCCACGTTTGTAAATAACTCTGTTGTTGATTAACCAAACCCTGAGTAATAGTCGAGATTGCATTTGGGAATGACCCACGTTTTCGTGATACAAAATTGTAATAATTTTCTTTCAAAATTCTTATTAAGGACTCTGGTAAATTATTTGACACCTGAGACATGAACTGAATATATCCTTCAGAACCATCTTTGATATTTTTGTCAAGTTCAACAAAAATTTCATCAAATCTTTTTTCAATATTACTCGGTTTTCCAAATAATACCACATCAGCATTATCAATAACAGAACTACCTTTAGTATAATTTCTCTCTAACATCCATTGTTGTCTTACTGCGTTGTTGTATTGATTAACACTTTCTTTTACTTTATTTACAACATTTGTAAAATATGTTTGAGTATCAGTAATAACCTTATTCATAAATCCGTTGTAACTTATTATACCAGTTGTAGTTCCACCTGAATTTGTTACTGAACTAATGATTGTTCCAATCGTATTATTATTATCTTGTCCATTGTTTACAGGAGCACTATTTACTCCAGGTATTGGTGGAGCAATTTGTCCGTCCAAAAATATTTTATCCAAAGTCAATGAAGATTGAATGTCCGTTGCATCCGCTCTATCGTCATAAATTTCCGTGTTTGCGTAGTAGTTAAATGTAAGAGCGTTTTGTAATTTGTCTATCGACTCTTTCAATCCACTTCCTCCAACGAAATCGAAAGTTAATTGAACGTTTGCAATCATAGGTTGAACTCCAATCCCTTCAGGGTTCAAATCCAAACCTTCATAACTTAATGTTAAATTTCTTGGAATTATTTTAGTATTATAAAAATCTCCAACTCGTAAAACAAGAACAGGTGGTGCTCCAAATGTTGTATTAACCGCATTGTTATATTGTAATTGTACGGGACTATCAGGAGTGGGTTTTTTTGCCGTTGGTATTGTGTCACCAGGTCTCATACATTGTTGCAGGAAAGTTAATCTTGAGTTCAAACCTTCAGGTGTTATTGAATGAAAGGATGGCTGAAAAAATTTTAACTTATCTTTCAAGTTGTCGTAAACCATAGGAGATTCAGCCTTAATCACCTCAAAATAATCACATTCCGATAAAAAAGCCCTAACAACCTTCTTGGTTATATTATCCTTTGGTTCGTATTGTTGTGTCACAACAGGTTCTTGAACTGTTTCAGTAATCACATTTCCTACAACAACAGGAATCGTATTTGAACCTGTTGTTGGATTTGTTTGTGGTCCAGGTCCTCCTTCAGGTCCTGTTCCTGTTTGTGGAGCGTTTAAAGTTGAATTTATACTTGATATGTATGACCTTCTACAAGCCATTGCTCCTACTGTATATATTTCCTTAGAACCTACAGGAGTATCACCTCCCTGAACATCCGAACCATCACAATCATATGTTTTTCCATTTGGTTCCAAAGAATCAATATAAGGTCCTTGAGTTAAATTACTTTTCTTCGGATTACTTCTTGCGGTTTCTCCGAGTGCTCCACTCCCTTCAGTAGGGTCTTTCGTGACTATTAATCTCTTTAATTCAATAAATTTTTTTGTTGCGTCGTTTTGCTCAAAAAATTTAATTGTGGCATCTATTCTACGTTGTGATAATTCTTTGTTGTATGTTACAGTGGCAGGTGCTGAACAACTAGAACTAATATATACTGTCACATTTCCGTCATTTTCTCCAAGTTGTTTACCTAATTCTATTGCAAATTCATTCATTGCCCCATAATTTGGAGTGACAACAGAATTGAAAAAAGTCTCAGTGTCTTGAGCATTTGGTTGTTTTGAATATTGTTCATTAAGTTCTGTAGAATATCTTGCGTATTCGGAGACATAGCTTGAATCTGTTTTTGGTTTTGGCTCATCATTTCCAAAATAAAATCCCAATTGTTTATACTTTTCAAAATCTAAGTTTGTGTTTCCTCCCCCTCCAGATTGTGACACAGGTACATCAAATCCATTTGGTGAATTAAAACCACTCTCAATTGTCCCACGGGTATAAATAATTTGTTCTCGAGTTAGTTCCTTCGAAGAGATTGCCTGTTGTAATTCAAATAAGTCATTAGGACTTATTGTAACATATTTTTTAGCTAATTCATAGATGTCATATTTTCTACAACCAGCAAAGAAAGATTCTATTATACTATCAATTCTAACCTTATTTGTTTCATTACCCAAAACTTTATTAACAATTACATTAAGTACAGATGGGTGGTCTACTACAATTTTCCATTGTAAAGTTCCTCCTCTTGATGTATTTTTGTAAGTATAAATTGGTTCTGGTCTCCCTATAAAATCATTAGGTTGCCAGTTGGCAGTAACAGATTCAGTGAAAACTAATCCATATGGAGGAAACCACATGACTCTACCTCCATTAGGACCCCTCTCACAGACAGGTAAATCAGATGTAGAAAATCCTGGAGTACTTGATGTTCTCCAAGCCAAATTTTCCAAAGAAAACATGTATTTTTTTGCAACAGCGTTATCAATATCACCAACAATATTAGTTGAAGCCTGTCCTCCTTCTTGTTTGTTTGGTACAATATTAAGGTTATATGTCTTATCTAATACTGAATATGCAAATCTTCTTCCCTCAGTTGTGATTCCATCTGTTTTTTGTAAATCATTATATTGTAAATAAGGAATGTCTTTTGCAAAAACACGACAATATTCTGTCCCTACCTCTTGTCCGATTGCCCCAACATATTTGTATACTCTCGAACCTTTAGTCATTTCTCTGTATCCATCATTGAATACCTTACTAACTTGGTCGATTGCATTTCCTACGTGTTGTAGTCGTCTTCCTCCTTGTGGTTGACTATCAATTAGTCTTTGTGTGTCATCGAGTATTGAACCTTGTCTGAATTCGTTGTTTACTGATTCTGTAGTGACATATGATGATGGTCTAAAGTCTTCATCTTGATTTGTAACTTCTCCACCCAAGCCAACTTTTTTACCAGCATTTCCTTTGTATTTTGGAGAAACCCAAGTGAAACCACCTTCGATTCCTCCCCCATTACTGTAGGTAGGACCGTTCGCTCCCAATCTAATTGATTGACTTGGTCCTTCATATAGTTGGGCTAGTTCAGATGGACCATAAACTGGAGATTGTTGTTCAACACCAAATTGATTTACAGGTACATCTCCAACAGGTGAAAATACTTGAGATGGATTTGAGGTAATACCTCCAATATAAAAATTACTATTGTCAGAAACTGTACCCAATAACGTTCCTCCCAATCTTTGGAAAAAGTTTCTTGGAAAATTGGGTTTGTATCTATTGTAATCAATGTTCTTAAACAATCGAGACCTTTGACCTGCTCCCATGTTATTGAACATGATTTGAGAACCTGTCTCTCCACCACCCATCAATCTATTAAAAAACTTACCAACACCACTTCTTCTGTACGCATTTGAAAGTTGTTGTATAGTTGTAGGCTGACCTAAAGTAATGTTTTGGTCAAAATAAGACCCAGGGATTGGTGATACGGGTAATATACTTCCTCCAAGTCTCAGAGCAAAGTTTGTTGCCGCAAGAATAGGATTGGCAGTAACTGTAATCGTATAAACAGGTTCAATAATTGGTACTACACCTGTTAGTATATTTACCAAGTCAGTACCACTACTAACATTCAAAATGTTTGCTCTACCTAAAGTATCTTGACGAATTTGTGCCGCAATCCTGTCTTCAAATTCTTTTCTTAGAGTTTGGGCTCCTAATCTCGCAATAAATGAGTCTTGACTCAATAACCCATTACTACCACTTGGGTCGGGTGATAATAAAATAGATAAAGGTGAATATGTTGAAGGTACAAATGTTGTTGGATAGGGTTGATTGTTCGATTTGTTTGTCGTTAGAGGACGATTAAGTGACCCAAAAAATTCGGCACTGTCTAAAACAGATTCACTTCCATTGGAAAATACATTGAGAGGTTTCCATTTTAGTGCCTCGGCACTTCCCTGTTTTACTATATCTGCATCTTGATATCCATAAATACCCTCATTTGATTTTGTATTTAATAATGCTCCAGGATCGGGCACTTGTTTATATCCACCTTCATTACCATATTGATTAAGAGGAAATAATTTATTAGCAAACGAAGGTTCATCGATTAATTTATCAGGACTATCTTGAACTGACGAATTCGATTGAACGTATTCTGTATCGATTGGTTGTGTGGGTCTATTTGGGGCTTTCGCATAAGGCGTTAAGTTCCTTGTTAAAAGTTTTTTTCTGAACCCTTCTGAATTTGCTAAATCTAATAACGGACTTGCCATTTATATTTTTATTAATAAATAGAATATTATTGTTTTTTTATTAGTTACCTTCCCAAAGGTGACCCAGATGGTCGAAGTGGATCGGGTTCAGTAATATTGTCTGCTATATAATTTTTGATATATTGTTTAGCTAATAATCTTTCAAAAATTTTCGTTATTTCTTCTATTTGTTGAGGGGTCATATTTTGAGGTGCTCCGTTAAAATTCAAATCTATAGGAGGTACTGGCCCAAATTCTACCTTTATAGGGTCTCTACTTGGGAGTGATGACGACATGCCTGGTAAAGACGGATTCGGTGAAATTCCTCCAACTGTGACATTAGTAATAGGTCCTGGTAAAGTATTATTTGTTGCAGGATTTACACCAAATGGACCATTTTGTGTAGGAATAAAATTTTGTCCACCAGTAACTGCCATTGATAAAGCTTCCAAAATTGGAGAAACCGCATCGGAAAGACCTCGTGCGGTTGCTGTGTTTTTTTCATCTTTAAGTTCTTCAGATATTTGTCGAGATGCTCCTGCAATTTGTGCCATCGATTCTTTACTCACCGCCCCAAAAATATTAACCGCTCCTTCAGCAAGAGTTGCAAATATTTCCGCTTCACTAGCCTTTCCTCCTTTAATGGATTTAATCAAATCGTCTCTTAAAGTTTGTGAATTTTTGTTGGCCTCCTCTCTAAGTTTTGCAATATCCGTTGTTTTTTCTGCTCCTCTAGCAGCTGCATCCGCGACTTGCTTGAGACCCTCTGTCACATCCATTGCCGCGTCACTAGTCAGAGTTACACCCAGCATAAGACTTTTAATTGCCGCGATGTTGTTGTCGGTGCTTTGTTGCAACGTTAATTGCTCTCTAGCGGTTTCTTCAATAGGTTTACTACTATCTTTTTGTTGTTTAATTAACAAATTAAATTCATCTTGAGTAATTTCACTCAACTTTCTCATTTGTTCTATTCCCTTTTCATCTCTAAACTTTACCTCATATTGTCCTCCTTTCGTCATCGATCCAATATTGGCGAGATACTGTTTGTCCGCTTCATTTTCAAACTTTATTGAAGGACTTATTTGAGACAATCTTTCATCTAATTCAGAGGCGGCTAAAGCCATTTTTGACATTGAACCTTGTGCCAATCCCGCGGCTTTTTCCATTTCTCTCAGTGTCAATACACCTTGTCGGTTGATTTTGAAAGATTTTGTTTCGTCGTCAAAATACGTGAATTGTTTTGAAACCTCTATCAAACTATCCTGTAAACCTGAAGGGTCATTGATAGAAGCATTCATTAAAGCAAAAGGGTCAACCAAAGTTCCAGCTGCCACTCCTAACCTTTGAAATGCTCCTGCGACTTCTATCGCTCTGTCAGGATCTAAAACATCATCCGCGAATTTTAATGTTTGTCCTACGTCAAACCTCATCATCGAAGCTTGAGCCGCCATTTTTGTTAAACCCAAAACACCATCTTCGAATTGAAAACGGTTCATTTGGTCCATATTTTTACTCACATCCGCAAAAACTGTTTTGGCATTTCCACCTATACTTTGAACATATTGAATTGATTCCTGAAGCGCTTCAGGAATAGATTCTATTCCAATACCAACGTTCAAAAAACTTTCAGCTAATTCACCACCTGTTTTTCCTACAAGTTTTTCAAGAACAAATAATTTTTCAATTTGTTCAGTCGAGGCAACAACATTTCGTCTTGAAGCTTCAGCAACACCTGATATTATTTTTTGTACATCTGATAAATCCCCTCCTAATCTTCTTACGTTCGGCAAAGCGTCAACCAAGGATTTTTGAAGTTCAAAAATTCTTTCTCTTCCTTGAGTGAATGTTTGTAAAATATTTACACTAAATTGTCCAAGCGCTTCTTGAGCTTGTTTGAGTTTCTCTATACCTCCTTCTAAAGCTTCCCCTTGACTTTCTGTTGTACCTGTTGTGAAAAACATAACGTTATTTTATATATAAATACAAAAGGACTGAATTTTCAGTCCTATCTGTTTAGTTCCATCCATTTATTTAACAAATACTTTCTAATAAAAATTGGCATTATCAGAAAATCTGAATAGGATACATTCAAAAGAGTTTTTAAAAAATAGAATTCATCTATTTGTCCTTTTCTATAATCAGAAGAAAGGACGAAAAAAGTCCACCCCAAACCCAACATTAACTGTTAGTTTTTCTCCTGAAGGGGCGACTACTGTTTTTTTCAAATCCAATTTTGGTTCATTATCATCCAAGAATTTTCTAATGTATTTGGAATCTGCTATTGGCATTTGGTCAATGAATTTTACAATTTCTCCTCTGTCGGTGATTCCATTTACCTCTACAATCTGTTTATTCAATCTCCATGTTACTTTAGGAGCCGTTCTACCTTCAGGATATGTTTCAGCCATCCTTTGTATTTCCAAAATTTCTCCATAGGTCATGGGTTTAAGTTTGACGGTAGTTTGTGATTTGGGTAATGTTGTCATAAACGTTCCATCTTCAGAAGGTTGTTGGCCTTTGGTTATATCCAACTCATCTAACTTCACTGTTGTTTTGAAAGGTTTTCTAGTATTAGGGTCCGTTAAATTTAATTCCATTTCAGGACCGAAAGCAGTGTTTCTTAAAAATATTAAAAGTGCTTCAACATCCCCTTCCATCAAATCTTCAATCCTAATATCTGGTTCATAAATTTTTGACCTTAATAAAGTTTGTGTCATATCATTTCCAGCTGCCATCAAAATATTTTCATCATTGGCTGTCAAATATCCAACTTTAATTGATTTTTTTTTATTTTTATAAAAAAAACCTTGGGTAGGTAAAGGAACCACATCGTGTGGTAATGTAAAATTTGATTGACCGTATTCTTTTGCTTGATTATCCATATAAAAATTTAACCGTAAAGTTTATTACTCTACGGTTAAATATAAAAAAAAGTTTTTTTTAATAAATAGAAATATTAAAATTAGTAAACAAGAACACAACGGTCCATTCTAAGTGAAGTAGAAATTGTTGCTAAACCATCTTGTGCATAACTTAACGCATTGAAGTTTACATCTGTAAGGAAAGTTCCATAAAGAATCCATTTTTCTACAACAACTCCTGTTGGGTCCAACATTTCTAAGTCGACATCTTTTTTGTAACCAGCAGCATAACCCATACGACCAGTTACAGATTCTGCATGAAGTCTAACCCATTCCATCAGAGCTTGTGCAGCTGAAGGTCCAATTGGGTCTCTAAAAACTGCTGGAATTGGTTGCCATGTAAATCTACCGGCAACATAAGTTTCAGTGTTTAAGAAAGGAATTGGAGTGGATACTATTTGTATATGTGGTCTTGCAGTCGATTCAACAAACCATTCATTTATACCAAGTGAGGATGGAAACCTTAAGATAAAACGATTCTGTCGTTTTGGTTCGTAAGGAATCGGCATTTTCATTAATAAATCAGCCATGTGTTTTAATTTTTTTTGTTTTTGTTATTTTATAGATAAATATAGCATTTCACAAAAATTTTTCTATTTACTTTTTTTTTGATGAGGTTATTCTTATTTAACTTCCTGCTTAAATCCTCCAGCAGTAGAATAAGTCTTTACTATATTATCTGGTTTATTTTCAAAATGTTTTTTCATTACTTCTATGTTTTTAGGATCATCATCACTAAAGCCTATAGATAATTTTTTAGGAACAAATTTATTTGCAATATCTTTCTTTAAAAAAGCTCTTTTATTAAGTACTGCCGCCATTCCTTTAATATAATTAACAAAATTTTCCATCGCCTCTACTTTAGCTTCCTCAGGATTTACTGCCCCTTGTTCATCACCGAAAGAAACAGGATGATATTTGTTAAGTTCTAAATAAGATTTTATAAGTTCTTCATCAGACATTTCTCCTTCTCCAGCAAAAGACCTGTATTTTTTAAGATTTTTTACAAGTTCATCTTTATCTATTCCTCCGAATCCTTCTATAATATAATTATAAATCGCTTGTTTTATTGTATCGGGATTATGCCCTCTTGCAGTAATAATTGAAAAAATAGAACCATTATTGATAGCTTCTCTGAAATCATCAAATGCTGGACCTGTTCTTGCTCTCATTGCGTCGACCAAAAAATCTTTATCACCTTGAGTTCTAAAGTTTCTGAATGGTTGGTCAGCATATCCTACAATAGTTGTTCCATCATATCCAAAAGGTTCTTGTCCAATTACATGTCTGTATTGTGCAAAATCGTCTGTTGACATTCCAACCTCTTTTCCATTTACATCTTTGAGAATTATTTTGGTTGGCATATGAACAATATTATCATCCCAATCGAATGCATAATATTTTAAATCAGGTGTTCCCTCTGTTTTGAATCCTTCTGTAAACTGTCTTTTCATTTGGCTAAAAGGGGGACATTGTCCCCCTTATTTTTTTTAGATATTTTCAAACGAAGCTCCTGTCGGTGTGATGAAGAATTCAATATCGATGAATTCCAAAGCCTTCGTAGGTTTTAAGTATATCTTTCCTGTTAATGTATTTCTATCTAAGTCTTCAGGTGTGGAAGAAACTGTTACTCTGAAGTCATATAAACCTCTGTCTCTTCTAATTGAATCCAAAATAGGATTGACACTATCCAAGAATTGTTGTCTAACGATTTGGTCGTTTTGTTCGAACAACAATCTTACAGCTACTGCTGAAATTAACTTTCTTGCTTGAAGTAACAATCTTCTAACGTTCAATCTGTTAAGTGCGGTATCTGCAACTTGTAGAGTTTTATTACCCCAAATTACAGTTCCCACATCAGCGAAAGTCGCGATAGGATTAATTCTTCCTTGGTATAGAGTATCTCTATCTTCTTGAGTTAACTTCACTCTTGCTTTGATAGAGTTTACAAGACCTCTTGTGTAACCCGCTGATGCGAACCAAGGGAATGCGATGTTATCTGTCAATGCTAAGTTTCTACAAACTTCACCTGTTGCAGGTAAGTAAATTTGTGTATTATTAACAGTATCTCTTGTTAAAATCCATGGGTAGTAAGTTGCAGTGTAGTTAGAATCAATTCCTGTGTTATCCAAATTATCAACAGCTTCTTGAGGATAAATTACATCCAAAGTACTTGTTGCATCTGGTGTATACATTTGATAATCAGGAGTCGTTGCTATATACACTGAGTCAGCTCTTGAGAATTGAACCATGTCAATTGCCTCTTCTACAAGGTTTGAGTTATTTACATAATCAATACTTGTGGTAGCAAACACGTTGATATTTGTAGATTCAGGATTTGAGAATGTCAAAATACCAAGTAAGTAAGCGTAGTAATCGGTGTTAGCAAAATCTTGAGTATTGTTTTGAACTACAATTCTTTTGAATAGACCATCACCAGTTGCGTTTGGATATCTTGTTGAAGCGGATGCACCTGCCAAGTAACCTGTTGCTCCTAATTGGAATTGGTCTTGGTTAGTTCTGAACTCTCTGTAAATGTCCCATCCATCAAAACCACCAGCAAAACATATAGTATATTTTCTTGAGTAAATAAAGTAGTAAGGGTTTTCTTGAGTTTCAGGGTCTCTTGTGAAATCAGCAACACCACACTCGAATGCGGTTTCACCACTTGTTAAGAATGAGTTCGAGATTGTTACAACCGTAGCACCTGAGTCCATATGGAAACCTTTACTTAAGTAATTCCAAGTTTGACCCTCAACAGGTATTGGAGACGCAATCCAATTTATTGGATTCTGTGTTCCTTTATATTGTAAGAATGAATCATCAACCCCAAATTGATTTGAGAAACCTAAATAACTTCTTCTAACAATGTCTCCCGAAGATTCAACAACGTCAGTTGGTGCTCCGAAAGGAGGATTATAAATTACTTCACCAGGGAAATAATATTTTGTTTTGAAAATTGGAACTGGTGAAGGGTTTGTTACAGAGTCATATTCTCTTTGAGTATATCCGTAGAAACCACAAGGAATCGCGTCCACTGGTGCTTCATCAGCCATTTCAATCATTATGTATCGTGAAATCAAAGCGTATTCACCATCAGTTGAACCTATTTTCTTAGCAACGAAGTTGTTAGACAATGGGTCCATGTTACAGTTAGTAAATTTCTCAATAACAACAGGGTTTGCGTCAGTGTCAAAGAAATTTCTAACCAACACATCAAATGTCATATTATTGAAAGATAAATTAGCAATTGAAACTTTTACCTCAGTGTTTGCTGCGTTACCATCAGAAATTGAAACAAACTTGAATAAGTTATAAACTTTATTACCTCTCAATTCAGATACCAAAAATGGTGTACTTGGAGATTTGTATTGTGTTACCTTATAAGCAATTGATGTTGGATCTTCACTTCTTGCGTCTGGTAGAGCAATCAAATCACAATTTAATCCACGAATATATCCTTGATTGTAAGCGTAATTCAAAGTATTAGGGTAAATCTCTTCAACATAAACAGGAACCTCATTTCTTGATTTACCAAAGTTATCAACTCCTAACACCTTTGTGATGTATTTTGAAGAAGATGCTGACATTGAAGTCTCGAAAGAGAAATTGTCTCCGTCTTTAGTTACACCTGAAATTAAGAATGATTCAAACGGTGATTGTGTTACTCCTGAATATTGTTCAGTACAAACTAACTGTAAATCAGTTAATCCACTTACTTCATATATTGGACCGTGATTATCACTTGTTGAACTATTAGTAAATAATGAGATACCTCTTGAACGTAAAGTTGCAACAACCATGTTGTTGTAATCATAATATGCAGTACCTGAGTAAGTGTAAATACTACCAGATACTGTACCTGAGAATGTTGAAGATGCTCCCGTAGTTAATGTAGAAACATAATAGAAGAATGAATATCCTGAATAAGCATTTCCTGATGTAATATCAAAATTCGCATAATACCAAGGGTCGTTAAGATCAGAAGACAAGTCGTTTGTTGCCAAATTTACACTATCACTGTCATACTCATTAATTACATTTGAATAAGTTGAGGTCAATGTATAATAATCACTTTCAGGAATTGCTCCATAAATAACTGAGGTATTTGCCGATAAAGATGGTGTCTCTGCTATAGTTACAAGTTCCGATGTAAAATCCAATCCTAAAGTCGATGTACTACCATCTGATAATCTATATTGATTATTTAAATAAGCTTGTACTATCGGAGGTAGTGCCCCACCGTTAAAACCTATTGTGTTTCCAGTTGAAGACCCTGTAAAGTTTGCACTCCATGTTGTGCCAGTTGCAGGATTAAGTCCTACGGTCAATGGGTCAACATTTGCGGTTACTTTAATACTCCAAGATGGACCAGCGTCATATCCTGACAAACCTAAAATTCTTGTAACAAAAAGTTGATTAGATTGTTGTAAGTATGACTTTGCAATATATGCCGCCTCATACTTAGGGATTTGTGTGTTTATAAATTTTGTAGGTTCAGTCCCCCCAAAATATGCTTGAAACTCATCGTAGTTTGTGATAAAGATAGGTTCGAATGCGGGACCTTTGATTGTTTCCCCCACTAAACCTAACGTAGTAACACCTACACTTTGAGCAACAAATGATAAGTCAGTTTCAGACGTATATACTCCAGGCGATACGTATACCTTTTGATTTACTTGTGTTGCTTGAAAAAACATAGTTCAAAATTATTGTTAGCAAATTTATTTTAATGATAAATATTCATATCTATGTGAAAAAACTTGACTTTTGAATATCTATTTGTAAGGAGTATGAATTTATTCTACCTTTTTTCTGCCCATGAAAACAATCAAAGAAATAAAGAATATCAAAATATCCCCTGAATCACATGAGATATTAAAAAAATACTGTGAAAAGCGTGGGATAAAAATTTATAAGTTTTTGGAGAATCTTATAATAGAGAAGTGTAAAGAAAAGAAAGATATCTATGGTGAGGATTAAACCAACTGAGCCTCGAACTCAATGTTAGATTCTAAAGTGTTGTTAGTTTTGACAACATCAATTCTTAAAATATCATTTGTGGTGATTTGAATTTCTGAAACATCAGTACCAAAATAATCACCATTTATATAGACATCAAAACTATCGACATTGGTTGACCCAATCAAAGACATGTTTGCTCTGAAATCAATAATTTCACTTAAGGTGTCATTTCCAACTACATATAAAAAGTTGGATAAAAATTCATCAGGATTTTCAGGAAACTTTGGTCTTCTTCTTTTTAATACGGTAGTATCTAATTCCATGATTTGGGTAACTCTAGCAATCGCAGGTTTGACTTCAAATTCTTCCTCATCAATCAAATAACCTAGCATAGTGAAGTCATAATTCTGAATAAAATATTTTCTAGAGTCGAGTTGCATTTGTGACTCATCAGATATATTATTAAGAACAATTGGAACATATTGACCTTTAATAAAAGTGTAAGCCTGTCTTGAAGAAAACTTTTGCATTATAATTTTATTGAGTTGATTAAGTTCTCTCATTCTATTACAAATGATTTTGACACTGTAATTAATATCAACTGGAACTGGTTGTGGGATTGTATATATATCCATACCTTGTTCATTACCATTCCAAGTTGGTACAGAAGCATAATAGAATTGTTTTCTGTTAGGTATAGTATATTGTAAAGACGGATTAGTTCCGAATTTAACTTCAGGTTGTCTTACCACAGTAATAAATGGTGGTTCAGGATTGAAATCCAAGTTGGTAAATAATGCCGTTTCAACATATTGAGACCAATTTTGTGTTGTGATTATAATATCAACCATCGGAATAATTTTTCCAGCGGTCACAACTTTAAGATCTTCTTTGACAAAATCTAACATACCTCTATCCAAATCAGCATGTAATACTGATTTTGGTAAGTAAGTTCCATCTTTGTTTATATACTCAAGGAGTTGTTCTCTTCTTGCAAACAAAGTTTTCTTCGGAACTAAAGGTAATGTAGGTTTTACTTGTTTTGGTAATGGCATCTTTTTTTATTTTTCAGAATTATCATGTCCACATTTATGACATATGTAGGGGTCTTTACCGCCTTCAGATAATTTCCAAGACCAACCACATTCATCACAAATAACTTTCTCTTTGGTAACCTTTTCAATTATTCGAGTCAGCTGAGTTTCCCTAACAATAATTTTCATTATATTCCCTTAAATTCATTTTCACTAACATAAGTGGCAATAACAGTTCTATAGAAAGGTTTGTATCCACCATATGTATGTTTATTATCCGATTTTACATATCCATCATCGATAACAGTATAATATCTAACTCGGTCTTCGGACTCGTAGTATCCAATGTAATCACCCATAAATATTTCAATATCCATATCCTCCAAAGTTTTTTGATAGATACTAAACTTCATATTACCAGGTTCCTTTTGTTCTACCTTGGAGTTTCCTAGAAATTTACCTGCAGGTGCCATAACTTGAACCAATCCCTTTAGTTCAACGGGAGCCTGAAATTGTATTCCATCTTCCAACACTTCACCATACACATCATCAGTTTTTGTCTTTCTTCTATCAATACGATAAAGGATTACAGTGAAATTCATATCACCAATTAACCATTCTTCACCCATGCCGATATCTAAACTATAATCTTCAGCACCGAAGAATTTACCTAATCTTGTTATTGGAACTAACTTTTCTGCCATTATATTATATGATTACCTATATATTGATAAATACTCAGTTTATAACTATATTTTAATCAAATATTTTTCTTATAGATGGATGTAAGTCTAGAATCGAAAGCATTATCACTATTGGAATCTTATGAAGGTGGAAATAACTATTTGCTTGAACTCAAACGAAAGTCTCAAATTAATAAAAGATTCTACCCAACAAGAAGCCAATCTGAGTATATAATTAATAACCATAACAACCAACCAAAGGTTGCAAAGAAGTGGGTCATATTGGACGCATACTTTGCCAAAAAGTTAGCCGATGATAAATTATATACCCTAATACCCGATAAAGTATGGGTGGAAAAATTATTGTGTGATACAGAAAAAGCATTTCATATTTGGGGTAAAGTACTTGAACACGAAGAATTCCACGATTTTTGGTTACCCAAAGCATCAATCATCAAAGATAATTCAGTTAAGGATGTTGTAATTGATTACGACAAATATTCACATAGACCCCCACTCAATCATCAAAAAGAATCAATCCAAAAACTTGTTGAAAATAAAAAATTCATATTAGCCGATGATATGGGTTTGGGAAAAACCACCTCAACAATCATCGCAGCTTTAGAAACAGGGGCAAAGAAAATTCTTATCATTTGTCCTGCAACTCTTAAGATTAACTGGAAACGAGAAATTGAAAATTATTCAGACAGGTCGATATTCATATCAGAAGGAAAAACTTTTAGTACTGAACACGATTTTGTAATTATAAACTACGACATTATTAAAAACTTTCATGACACTAAGAAAAAAGATGAATCGCAAGTTATTGCTGCCAATTTTGATTTGGTGGTCGTTGACGAAGCACACTATATCAAAAATCCTACGGCCCAAAGAACAAAACTAATAAACGACATTGCCAAAAATGTTGATAGATTATGGTTGTTAACGGGTACCCCGATGACATCAAGACCTATTGATTATTTCAATTTACTAAGTTTAGTCGATAGTCCAGTTAGTAAGAATTGGATGGCATACGCCATCAGATATTGTAGTGGATATCAATTCAATGCGGGTGGTAGAAAAATATGGAATGTTACGGGAGCATCCAATCTTGAAGAATTAAGAGACAGAACCGCGGGTCTCACATTAAGACGACTTAAAGAAAATGTTCTCGACCTTCCTGACAAAATAATCACACCAGTATATCTTAGATTGAAATCTAAGATGTATGAAGAAATTATGGGTGAGTATTATGATTGGTACGATAAGAATCCTGAGGAATCAAAATCACTTACGGTTCAATTTACCAAGTTAACAAAAATACGGCAAGTAATTGCGGATGAGAAAATTTCACAAACAATAGAACTTGCTGAGAATATTATTGAACAAGGAAAAAAAGTAATTATTTTCTGTAACTTCACAGACTCCCTTAATAAGATTTGTGAACACTTCGGTAAAGCCTCGGTGAAAGTTGACGGGGCAATGTCAAAACCTCAGAGACAACACAGTGTAGATAGTTTTCAAGAAAGTGACAAGATAAAAGTATTTGTTGGTAATATAAAGGCTGCGGGAGTAGGAATAACTTTAACGGCAGCCGAAGCGGTAATAATGAATGACCTATCATTTTTACCATCAGACCATGCTCAAGCAGAGGATAGAGCATATAGATACGGTCAAAAAAACAACGTGTTAGTTTATTACCCAATATTTGAAAATACAATCGAAGGAATTATCTATGACATATTAAATAATAAAAAACAAGTCATAGCAACCGTAATGGGAGACAATCTCAATTCATCTGATATGGCTGAAGAAATTTTAAAGAGAATAAACGAAATCAGAAAATAAACTGATTTTGTGTTATTTATAGTAAATTAAAGCCAACAATGAATAAAACAGAAAAGAAGATTCAACAACTCGAATTACAGATTGTAGAACAAAAAGTAACCAGAGAAAAAGAGTTGTTAATCACAGAAATGAAAAAAATTGGAATAGAGAAATTACCCTATTCGTACTCAGCACTCAAACAATTTATTGACCCCGAAACAATGGACTTCCATTACAACAAACACTACAAAGGGTATGTTGATAAATTAAACGATGCTCTCTCCAAGAAAAAGTATGGAGATTTAGAGTTAGAACAAATAATCAAAACCATAAGTCGGTTCGACAAAACAATTAGAAATAATGCGGGTGGAGCATTCAATCACGCAATGTTTTGGAACATGTTGTCACCCGAACCAAAAAAACTTAAAGGTGATTTATACAAAAAAATTGTAAAAGAATTTGGCAGTTTTGTTTCATTCAAGAAAAAATTTGAAGAAATCGCAAAAGAAAGATTTGGTTCAGGTTGGGTATGGTTAGTCCTGACAGGAAGAAACTCTTTGAAAATTATGTCCACCGCAAATCAAGACAATCCTCTTATGAACATTATAGAAGGTGGAGGTTTTCCATTGTTGGGATTAGATATATGGGAACATGCTTACTACCTGAAATATAGAAACAAAAGAGATGAATACATCTCAAACTTTTGGAAAGTTGTGAATTGGGACTTTGTTTCTAAACTTTATGATATGAAAACTGAGACAAAACTTTTGGAATCCGTACAATTCAAAAAACTTTTATCGGAAGCAAAGTCAGAGTCTTGTAGTTTTACAGAAACCGAGATATACAGAAACTTATTTAACACTAATAAAACAATTAAATACAAATATAGAGAAGGTATTGATAAAATATTAATGGAAGTTTTTCGTGATTTGTATGTTAATAATCCACCCGTAGGTGAGTTAACAGGAATTTTTGGTTTGGAATCCGAAGGAAGGTCAGTTATTAATAAACTAAACACAAACTACACTACATTCTGTCTTTTACTTAATGACGTAAACCAGGTAATTAGCACAATGAAAGGTAAAAAACCAATATCGTTTGTAGGGAAAACTCCCGAAGAACAAGTAAAAGAAGTTGAGAGATTTGTGGCAGCATTAAATCATTTCAAATTTAGAATATTCGATTTGAAAAGTTCAACTTTTGTAAACATCATGAAAACTTTACAAGGAAGACATGAAGCAGGTGAAAAAAGGGAGCAAATTGTCGCTGCGATATTGAAGAGATTTTTCAAAGGCCAAGTAAAAATAGAACTGATTGGTAAATTAGGTCTTGAAGTGGATGCGTATGATGGTATTGATCTCAAACTAATATATGGAGATAGAACTGAAACTGCTCAAGTAAAACCTTTTCAAGAAAAAATAGTTGATGAAGAAAATGGAACGATTACTTTACTTGGTACTGCTCAGGTTGAAACGTACACAACCGACTTAATGATTTTTCAAAAAGGTAGAAATGTTTTGATTTTCAATAAACCCCCAAAAATTGTTGATGGAAATTATGTGTTTCCAATCGATGGTTTGAAGTTGAACATCGAATAAACATTTTGTGAATATTTATATTATATGTCAGCAATACCAGAACCAGAAAGAAGTAGGATATACACTAGAATTAAACACCAATTAGGTGCACCACTCAGAAGTGTAGAACTTGAAGATGAGATGTTGGATTCACTAATTGAATTAGCTATTGGGGATTATGAAGAATATATCTTACAATGGTTAATTGATTCACAATGGGTCAATCTTGTTAATTTAAACATGAATGAAAGATCGGTTGCCAGAGCTTTGGTAACTCGAACTATGGATTTCGAACAACAATTTAGTTATTCATATTCTAAAATTGTAGGTCTTCAAACTGAAGGTCCTTGGGTTCTGAAAAAAGATTATTTTATTCTAAGTGCAAATACTCAAACTTATGAAATCCCTGCAGGACGAGAAGTAAATGAACTGTTGTGGTTTAGTGACCGACCATACAATTTAGGATTGGGTGGTTTTGCAGGACCGTTTGGTGGTGTTGGTCTTGGGGCAAGTGAAGCAGGATTTGCTCAAATGGGAAACCAAGGATCTTATTTTATGATGTCAGGATTCGATTACCTGATTAGGGCCCAAGAAGCCAATATCCTTAATAGGATTTTAGGAGGTTCTTTAACTTATAGAATTACAGGTTTACCTGATGGTAAAAAAATGATTCATTTGTATAATGTACCTGGTGGTAGATTCAACTGGGCAACTTACGGACAATATGTTGGTAAAGCAGTTTGGTATTGGTACTATGATGTTGAACCTGATAGTAGAGCCGATTGTTTAAAAAACAATCCAGATATTATTAAACTTCCTACCGACGTACCTATCGAAGAATTAACTTGGACAGATTTAAACGTACCAGGCCAACAGTGGGTTAGAAGATGGTTCAC
>Ga0049080_10000147_pt1 | contig 22441 bp, 26 predicted proteins | sample GreLakmeER15MSRF_FD_66716 | JGI IMG/M metagenome (GOLD analysis project Ga0049080, IMG submission 66716) | Freshwater lentic microbial communities from great Laurentian Lakes, MI, USA - Great Lakes metaG ER15MSRF | ecosystem: Environmental > Aquatic > Freshwater > Lake | place: Great Lakes... | reverse complement strand
CTGAAGGGTGAAGACGATGTTTATATGGACACACCCGAACTCAAGATTACCGGTCTTGAGATGGTGAAGTCATCCACTCCCGCCATCGTGCGTAAGCGACTCAAGGAGGCCATGGAGATCGTCATGCTGAAGGATGAGAGTAACCTCCGTAGGTTCGTTCAGGACTTCCATGCTGAGTTTATACGGCTTCCTGCCGACAAGGTAGCCTTCCCCCGTGGATGCAATGGGCTTGACACCTACGGGGACTACAGCAGCATATACAAGAAGGCGACACCAATTGCCCCCAAGGGTGCGCTGATATACAATCATTGGATTCGAATGAAGAAACTTGGTAAGAAGTATCCTATGATCCGTGAGGGCGAGAAGATTAAGTATCTTTACCTTCGAATGCCTAATCCTATCAACGAAAAAGTAATTTCATTCGTAACTTCTTTGCCCGAGGAACTATCCTTAGATAAGCACATCGACTACGAAATGCAGTTTGAGAAATCTTTTGTTCAACCTCTGACTGCAATCGTTGAGATAATTGGTTGGAAACTTGAAGAAACATCATCATTAGAGGATCTATTTGTATGACAAACGAAATCAATCATGCACAGTCGCTCATGAATCTTATTACTATTCTGGTCATTTTAGGTGGACTTGGTATTCTTTGGTCTAGTTTCTTAGAATGGTTGTATGTTGAAAAACCAAACAAGAATACTAAAAACACCAGAAAGCGATCAGTTGCCAAAAAGAAGAGGCAAGATAAGTTCGCTAAATAGTTTCATGGATCGTTTCGGGACTTTCACATCTCATAAGGTAAAACTACCACATGCTCATCTGTGTTTTGATGATCATTGTATATCTAATTGGCATTACAATGCTAGAGACATTCTCAGAAAACATGATGCTAAAGCCGTATTTTACATCGATTCATTCGATCAATTGAGTAATTCAGACATTGATTTGATTTTTGAATTAAAGAAAGATGGTCATGTTATAGGGTGTCATGGGGTTTCTCATAAGGATGCCCTAGAGTACGGTGAAACGGATAATTACATAGATGAAGAGGTAATTCCTGCTATGGAGTCAATGGCAGCGGTTGGACTTCCGCCAACACATTTCGCTTTCCCCTATTCAAGTTTCAATTCTTCTCTTTATGATGCAGTATCTGATATGTTCTGTTATATCAGGCTTAGACCAGGACAAAACACTCTATACAATGATAGATTTTTATTGATGCGACATGCTGATATGCTACGGGAAAGAGAAGGCGGAAGAAATAGCGAGACCTACGAACACAGAATTCGTCGTGGAGATATGGTCAATGTTATTGATGAAATCGACACCAAATTGAAGATGGGTCTAGGCATAAACTTAGTTTTCCATGATGTTCACCCACAGTCGCAGAAAAATAATGGAACACATGCAGATAAATTGGGATTTGTCACAAAGGAAGAACTAGATACCGTGCTGTCTGCCGTTAAGATGGCAGGTGCTTCATTTGAGACATTTGAATGTTCAACTAATTGATTGACACACTAACTTATAGGGGATATAATCCCCAAATCACTTTGTAATGGAGATAATATGAACTTTCTGAAGAGTCTTGTTAAGAGCAGTGGAAACGAACATGCAACTATTGCAATCGACGGAACCGAGGCCGATGTTTCGGGATTTGTTGACACCGGATCCTATGCGTTCAACGCATTAGTATCAGGTACGCTTACGGGCGGAATTGCTAACAATAAGATCATCGGGATTGCGGGTGAATCTGCTACAGGGAAAACATACTTTGCTCTTGGTATTGCAGGACAGTTTTTGAAGGACAATCCTGAAGGGGCTGTGCTTTACTTTGACAGCGAACAGGCAGTCACACGGGAAATGATCAAGTCCCGTGGTCTTGATCCAACCAAGGTTGCCGTATTTCCTGTGGCTACTGTTGAGAACTTCAGATTCCAACTGATTCAGATCCTTGACAATTACGGTAAGTTGAACAAGAGTGAGCAGAAGCCAATCATGGTTGTTCTCGACTCCCTTGGAATGCTTTCGACATCCAAGGAAATGAATGACACAGCGGAAGGCAAGGAGACCCGTGATATGACTCGTAGTCAAGTCATCAAGGGAACTTTCCGTACTGTGACCCTTAAGTTAGGAAAGTACAACATTCCTTTAATCGTTACTAACCACACTTATGATGTTGTGGGGGCGTATGTACCGACCAAGGAGATGGGTGGAGGTAGTGGTCTAAAGTATGCTGCCTCAACTATTGTTTATCTGACGAAGAAGAAGCACAAGGTCGATGATGAGATTGTTGGCAACATCATTCATTGTAAAACCTACAAGAGCCGTCTGACAAAGGAGAATCGTCAGGTGGATGTTCTGCTCAACTACGACACGGGTTTAGACCGATACTATGGTCTTGTTGAACTGGGGCTGTCTCAGGGATTATTCACCAAGGTCTCCAACAAGATTCAATTTCCAAACGGTGTTGCTGCATTCGAAAGTCATATCAACAAGAATCCCGAGAAGTACTTTACTGATGATATCATTAAGGCTCTTGATGATGCTGCTGCGAAGGAATTCAAGTATGGTGGTAATGGAGAAGAAACGGAGGAAACTGAATGAGATTATTGATAAAAATGCCCACAAGAGGGAGACCGAATAAATTTGTTTCAGTTTTAGATCGATATATTAACTTTTGTTCAGGAATGAGAGATGTGCATTTCCTTATTTCTATGGATCATGATGATCCACTTATGAACAATGACAACATGATCTCTCATCTAATGCGAATGAGAAGCAGGATGGAAAATAGATTGCATTTCTCATATGGAGCATCTAAAACTAAAATTGAAGCATGTAACGCAGATTTGAACATGGTACAAAAAATCAAACCTAATGTTATTGTTCTCGCATCTGATGATATGATTCCAGTAGTTTCTGGTTATGATGATATCATCTGCAAAAATATGGCCGAAAACTTTCCTGATACAGATGGAGTTCTTCACTATGACGATGGATTTAGTGGCAAAGATCGATTGATCACACTCAGCATACTCGGAACAAAATATTTCAATAGATTTAATTACTTATACAATCCTGAGTACAAGAGTGTTTTTGCTGATGATGAATTCACGCAAGTTGCTCGTATGCTGAATAAAGTTGTTTATATTGATCGTTGCATAATTCAACATCAATGGGTTGGAATCCCCTATGCTATGGCTTCCCGTGGAGAGATTCCAACTCAAGAGGTTTCCCGTGACTCTTTGCATGAAAGAAATGAATCACAGGAAATGTATGACCATGATCGTAATGTTTATGAAAAACACAAAGAGAATAACTTTGGTATCTCATTAGAAGAGGGAGCGAAAAATGCCTTGGCGACCAACTCATAAATTGTCGATTCTTATTCCAAGCCTGAATGAGCGAAAGAACAAACTAATTCAACTCATGGATGACCTTGATAGGCAGATTGGTAAAAAGTCTGTTCAAGTTTTATATGCATCTGATGATAGATCGATGTCTATTGGACAGAAGCGAAATATGCTTCTGACTCAATCTACAGGTGAATATGTTGCTTTTGTAGACGATGACGATACAGTTAGTATTGACTACATAGACAAAGTCTTAAATGCTATTGTTAAGAATCCTGATTGCTCATCTCTGACTGGACAAGTAGTATTTTCTGATGGCTATTCAAGACCCTTTGTTCATTCGCTAAGGTACGATAGGTGGATTGATGATCACGAATCAAAGATATACTATAGACCACCCAACCACTTAAACGCAGTAAAGAGATCGATAGCAGCAGCAGTTGGATTTCCACAAATTAATAGTGGTGAAGATCGTGTATTCAGTATGGGGATTCGTCCGCAGTTAAAGACTGAGGAATGGATCGAAGGAATAATCTACAACTACATCTGTAGAAAGACCTTTGAAGAAACACACCACAATCAAGTACAAAGATAATTCGTGAATAATCGACGGAAAACTATTCTGTTTTACAATGAACTTCATAACGGTGACATACACATGTCCCGACCGTATGTCGTTGATTTAATGAGTATTCTTGGAGACAATGATTACTACTATTTACATAAGAATAATTCTAGGCTATTGGCTGATATAAAGGGACTGAAAACTATTTCTTCCGAAGAAGAACTTCCAAAATGTGATTTAAAAATATCAACATGGATTGGACAGTTTTCATGGAATAGTAATGGTGAAATGATAGCACCATTTTATGGATGTAATTTTACTAACTACTATTCCGTGATGACCAAAGTATATCAATCGATAGGGGTACTAAAACAAATGAAACCGATTGATTTTTACTGCCCCCAAATAGATTACAATCAATTCAAAATCGAAGGAATTGATAATTATTTCTCAAATAAAAAGCGAAAGCATGTATTGATATGCAATAACCATGTAAATTCAGGACAAGCATATGGATCCATGACACAATTAATCCAACACCTGTCTAATAAATTTTCCGACTATATCTTCGTTGTTTCGAACAAGTTATCTGATGAAGATAAAATTAGTTCAGAAAATGTAGTCTATGCTTCGGACATAATAAATGATCCAACAATTTTATTTGATATGAATGAGGTTTCTTACATAGCAAAAAATTGTGATGTGATCATAGGAAGATCATCAGGTCCATACACTTTTAGTATCACAAAAGATACAATCAGTAGCAAGGTTTTTGTTTGTTTCTGCAATTCGGTGCAAGACAGTTGGCCGACAGATAGAACAATTTGGAGTAACAATTATAATAACATGAATGAAATTTGTGAACAAGTCTTACAAGTTTTGTAAAAATCAAATGAAAAATCAAATGAAAACTTGTCTACTAATTTCGGGTCTCCCAAGAAACATTTATGCTGGTTTCAATAACATAAATCAATGTTTGATTGAACCCAACAACGCTGATGTATTCATTCACTCTTGGCTAAATGAAAGTGAAGAGAAACAAAAGTCTAGATTCATATTGGAAAATTTTAAGCCAAAACGATGGTTGTTTGAGACTCAGAAAAAGTTTGTTGACAGCCATATGGAACTTAGTAGAATGATGGCTTCTCACGGAAGGGGATATGAGAGAAACAATTTTGTCACAATGGTGTATAGTTCTTGGTACAGCATATTGCAGGCCAATCTATTAAAAGAACAATATCGCCTTGAAAATGATATAGAGTATGATTATGTGATTAGAGCAAGATTCGATATCGCTTACAACAAGCCAGTAATCTGTTCATCTTATCACAAAGACACACTCAACATATCTAACAGAAATCTTGTTCCAAATAAAGGTCCACTTCCACCTGAGATGGTCGATGATAGGTTTGCATTTGCTTCGAATTCCATCATGAATGTTTATTGTAATGGATTCAGTATGATTGACTATCTTCATAATATGAGAAACAAAAAAGATGGTATATTTTGTGGTGAGACTATTGTGTATGAAATGAGTAAGATGTTTGACTTCAGCATAAATACGCTCGACAACCTGATAGCGTATCATATCTAAATTGGGAATTTATCATGAAAGAACTATTTACTTTGGGCGATTTGTATGTGTCTGACTTTATCCAAGATGGGAATATGCCCCGTGGAGGTAAGGTCGAAATGAAAATGATGTTAGATGAAAACAGTGGACTGGTTCGTTTAGATACTACTGCTCCACTTGATACTATGTATGGGAAATACTGGTATCGCTCAGGTATAAATCAAACTATGCGTACAGAACTTCAACACATCGTTGAATCTATTCTAGATGTAGTTAATTTCAAAGAGAATGATCTTTGGATCGATATTGCTTGCAACGATGGTACTTTATTGAGTTATGTTCCCAACCAAATGATTCGTGTTGGTATTGATCCTGTGGATGATTCTTTCAAGAATGAGTCCGAAAAGCATTCAAACTTGATCATACAAGACTACTTCACGGCGAAAAAGTTTAAATCTTCCAAGTTTGGGTTCATGAAAGCGAAGGTAATCACTACAATCGCTATGTTCTACGACTTAGAGAATCCGGAGGAATTTATTCGTGATGTGAATGATGTTCTAGATGATGACGGTCTTTGGGTTCTACAGTTGTCTTATACCCCATTGATGTTGAAGCAATTGGCCTTCGACAACATCTGCCATGAACACATCTACTATTACTCACTTTTTAATTTGAAGAGTATGTTCGATAGGTGTGGGTTTGATATTGTAGATGTTCAACTCAACGATACGAATGGAGGATCTTTTCGTGTCTACGCCATGAAGAAAACATCAGACAAGACTAAGTTTGGGACTCAGCCATATCGTGATGTCTGTAGTTTCAGAGTTCACTCTTTACTGGAGTATGAAAAGACTTTGGAACTAAACAGTAAAAAAACATGGGATGAATTTTTTTCCCGTATTGTAGACCTTAAACAGAAAACCACCGATTTTATCAAGCAAGAGAAGGCCAAAGGTAAACGAATATGGGGATATGGAGCATCAACTAAGGGTAATACTTTACTGCAATACTTTGGACTTGATCACACAATGATCGATGGTATAGCAGAAAGAAGCATCTACAAATTTGGTCTTAAAACCGTAGGGACTAACATACCCATATACTCTGAAGATGAGATGAGAAAGCAAAAACCGGATTATCTGCTGGTTCTTCCTTGGCACTTCATTAATGAGTTTATGGTTCGTGAAAGTGATTACATAAAAGGTGGCGGTAAGTTTATTGTACCGTGTCCTGAATTCAAAATCATGGGAGCGTAATATGGCAGATACGATTGGAAATCTAATTGACAAATTAACTGTGGTAAACATTCGGATTTGGATGGCTGAAGACATAAAAAGAAACAGCGATTCCACAGACAATGACATCGCCAATGCTTGCAAAATTACTAATATTGCTAATTCTCAAAGAAATGATCTTATTCAAGAAATAGATGAAAGAGTAAATCACATGATTAAGACTGGTGAAATTCAAAAGTTGTATTCGCAGGGATCAACTAAAATGTATGGGAGAAAATAATGGGGAAAACCTTAATCACTGGTGGGTCTGGCCTTCTCGGATCAAACTTAAACATATCGAATTCAATAAAGCCTAGTAGTAAAGAGGTAAACTTACTCGACTACGACTCTCTTTGTAATTTTATCGAGAGAGAAGAAATAGACAGAATAATTCATTGTGCAGCAATTGTTGGTGGTGTACATGCTAATACAAAATGGGTCTACGAGTTCTTTGACAAGAACTTAGTGATGAATCTGAACATACTACGAGCATGCAAAGAGTACAGCATTAACAACTCTATCTTTGTACTTTCAACATGTATTCTTCCTGCTGATGGACCATTCCCATTAAGTGAAAATATCCTTCATCGTGGAGAGCCACACTTCACCAACTACGGATATGCATATGCAAAAAGAATGATCGAAGTTGGTGCTAGATGCCTAAAAGATGAATATGGAATATCATCTACATGTGTTGCTCCTTGTAATTTTTATGGACCGAATGACAATCACGATTTAGTTGGGGGTCATGTTATTCCTAGTCTAATCCACAAGTGTTATTTGGCTATGAAAAATGGGGACGATCTTAAGATATGGGGAACAGGATTACCTGAAAGAGAGTTCATCTATGTTGGAGATCTTGCTAGAGTTATACAAACTATTCACGACGATCAACGAAAAGACCCGTCTAAGCAATACCCACAAACAATGATTATATCTCCAGGTAGGTCATATTCTATTAGAGAATTAGTTGACGAGATTGTTCAGACTATGAATTATAATGGAAAAATTGTATTTGACATTGACAAACCGGATGGTATTTTACGCAAACCCACAACGAACGATTTGTTTATGCAGAACTTTCCAAAATTTAATTGGACAGACTTAAAAACTGGTCTGAAAGAATCCGTCAAATACTTTATGGAAAATTACCCAAATATTCGAAAGTGAGAAATAAATTGAGTAAAAAAGAAATCCTACTTACGATTGCAATTCCATCTATTCCATCAAGGATGCGTATGAACCTTGAGCCTATGTTTTCAAGACTCATGACTCAAATTGGTGATAGAAAAGATGTTGAAGTTGTTTCAATAATGGATAATAAGAGCATGTCAATTGGTAAGAAAAGACATCTTCTTCACCATATCGCACAAGGAAAGTACTGTGCAATCATCGATGATGATGATGATGTAACAAATGATTTTGTCAGCGAAGTATGCTCGGCTATCAATTCACACGATGGTGTAGATGTTATCCATTATAATCAAGAGGCTATAATTGATGGTGTGTCTTTTCTTATAAGCACAGACATTAATGCTCCTATGAATCCATTCGACCAACTACCGAAGTATCCTATGGATTCTCATGGAAATTACATCCCATGTAAAAGACCTCCTTGGCATTGGTGTGCTTGGAGAACCGATTATGCCAAGAAGTATCCATTCGGGGATTCATTCTCCGGAGAAGACACTTTGTTTGCCACAGAGGCCACAAAGAACATTACCTCACACCACAAAATAGACAAGATCTTACATGTATATAAGTGGTCATCAAAATCAACATCAGCACCATTACTTCCTGGTAACGCTAATCCTCCAGTGGTACTTAAATGAACACTAGAGTATTTGTTGTTTTCCATTCTCAACTCCATGAGCATCAATACCAAGGTGTTGAAGATCTATACTCTTTTGTTAAGGTGGGAGATTCTCCGTTCTCTATTGTATCGGAGAATATATCATCTAAGGTATTATTGTGTAAAGATATGCCTGGATTTGTTTCAAAGGGGAAACATTGGACTGAAAGTGAGTTTCTGATTTCTTTGTATCACACACTAAAAAAAGACCCTTCGTATCTTAATGAAACTGATTATGTTGGTTTCATGCAATATGATCATACGATAAAATCTAAAGATGGAAAATCTATGCTTGATTACTTAATTAAGCATGTTGATGCTATGGGAAATCTTGGTGTAATTTGCTTTGCCCCTATTGATTTGAATCACGAAATAACATCAACTAAGATAGCAATGGACCCAAACGAACCTCAGAAATTGCGAGGAGATCCGTTGTGTTATTTTCCTATGATAGCAAATTTCAATAAGTACTATGGAACATCTATTCGTTTTTCTGATTTTGCTAAGAATAAAATCATACCTTTATGTTCATCGTTCGTTATGTCAAAGGATAACTTCATGGACATGATGAATTTTTGCGTATGGGCCGCAGAGAGAGACAATATAGACCAGTACGATCCGGAGAGGAAACATAGACTGTCGGGCGGTTTAATGGAGAGATACTATGGAACATGGATTCTATTAAAAGGTCTAAAGATCAATATTTTTCAAGTGGATGAAATGCCTAGATTCTAATTGCAAGTTAAAAGAGAAAATATCATGTCAGAACTCAATAATTACACAACAACTCCCAAATACAGCATCGTAATTGCAACTCATGTTCACAGGTATGAGAAGTATTTCAAACACTTAATGAACTCAATCTCTCGGATGCGACCAGATGTTGACAAAATCATTTTTGTAAATGGTCAACACAAAGAAGATTTCGATCAAGAGTATCGAAGAGAGATAATGAAGTTCTGTTCTCTGTGTCCAAGAACATATGTTATTATGTCCCCAATTGTTAGAGGATGTTCGTTCATGTGGAACACCGCTATCAACTTCACTAATAGTGATTACATCTTAAATGTTGGAGATGATGTGTCTATTAAAGATGGATTTTTTGAGGAATATGAGATGGCACTTTCCGACAGGAGAAAAAATGGGGATTGTTCATTTAGAATTAATACATGGGGATTTGCACATTTCTCAGTTTTCAGACAAGATTTGTTCGATGTTGGATACTTCGATGAAAGACTACTAGGATTTGGTGAAGAAGATGGTGACTGGTGGTGGAGGTATGAAACTATCAAGAAGAAAGAGTTGCCTGTAGTTTATCTCAATAATATTGTACATTTATGTGATAATTCTCCAACAAATTCTAAAAACATGAACGTCGAAAAGGTAACTGGTTGGAACAAGTACTCTTTATTTAACATCAATTGGCTCTGGAATAATAAGTATGAAGAAGTAAAAGATCCATCGGACATTGATCCGAACCGTCCCGCACATAGTGGTTATACGCCTATGGGTCCGTACACAAACCATAAATCACATCCGGTTAGAATGAGAATTGGTGCTACAAATCCAGATTTTTATCCTGCGGAGAGTTGGTACAGAAAACACATAAATGATGTTTGATTAAATGGAGAATAATACACATGAAAATAGACAAAATAGCATTCCCGTGTTCAGAAAAGTTTAGTCCTTTTTGGAATATTCAATCGAAAGTGTGGAAAACCAAATTGGGAATTCATCCCGTTTGTTATCTGTATGGAGATAAGAATAAGTGTGGTATGTCTGAAGAGTATGGAGATGTAATTGAGATAACTCCTGATCCGAGTATACCTGAAGTATTACAACTTCAGTTTTCGAGGTTTTGGTTTCCAACCCTAGAGCCAGATACGACTTGGTTGATCGGTGACATCGATTTAATTCCATTACAAACAGAGTATTTCACGAAATTGGAAAGTGTACCCGACGATTCGTATTTACACCTCAACTATTCAATTATAGGTAGAGAGATGGGTCTAAATCCTCATGAATATTTTAAAAAGGGATCATTAAAAATGGGTAATGGTGGTTATGACCTACCTGGACATTATCACTGTGCTAAAGGCAGTTTAATCAAAGAAATATTCTTCAAACATCATGAAACATTTGAATCCTTCATTAAATTCATTGTAGCATCACGAAAATATGAGAGAGTAGAGAGTGATTCTGAACTTCGTAAACTCCGTGGTGATCATTGGATGGCAGAGGAACATTACACATCCGAAACTTTATGGAATTATTTTGCACCTAAACAATTTATGGGGTTCTCCGTCAAAGAATATATTTCACAATTCCAAAGACTTGAAGCAAAATATCAAAACGCATATAATCCAACATACTATCCTAGGGTTTGGGATGGGGAAAATTTTATACACGACGGGGATAAAAGATGTCCAAATAGATTGAAGGAAAAGATGCTCGTTGAGATACATTGTGGGCTTCCTTTTGAAAAATATGAGGCTGCTCTTCTTCGTTTACTTAAAACATCAGGGATGATGGACTAATGAAACTAATTTGTGTGTCAGGCAGTTCTGGTGTGGGTAAAACAACATTGTCGAAACTCATAGAGAGTGTTATTGGAGTTGACAAAGTAGTTTGTTTGAGTGGCGATGATCTTCATAAATGGGAGAGAGATAATTGCGCCTGGAACACCAAAACCCACTTAAATCCTGAATCTAATGTGCTCCATGTCGGACACGAACACATAGTTTCTCTTATGAATGGTGAAAGTGTGCTTCGTGTGCAGTACAATCACGATACCGGTAAGTTTGATCCTCCTGTAAAAATTGAACCTAAACAATGTGTTTTATATGAGGGCTTACATGCTTTATACCATAAGCCCACATCAGATCTCGCTGATGTCAAAATATTTGTAGACACGGATACTGAATTGAAGACTGAGTGGAAAATCAAAAGAGATACCAAAAAGAGGGGATACACTGAGGATCAAGTCATAGACACGATGAAAAGAAGGATACATGACGAAGAATTGTATATAACTCCACAGAGAAAAAATGCGGACATCATCGTTAAATTCACTAAAGACAGGATGGGGTCTGTTTGTTTAGAATATGTGAATATAACTGATGTGGGTTCGGAATTGATGAGTAAAGTGAAAGATTTCTACGACTCACTTAACGAATTTATGGGTATCTGTAAGTCTTTATCTTTAGACCCGTCGCTAGTGCAAGGAAGGGGCGGCAATGTTTCAATAAAGTCTAAGAGTGGATTGATTATTAAAGCATCAGGTTCGATGATGGGAGACATCAACCTCTACCACGGATTCTGTGTCTGCCATCATAGTAATGGATCTGTTCCATCGTTTGATACGGATGATGAGTACAATAACTATGTAACTCTATCAAAGAAGTCTGGATTTGGAAGACCTTCTATGGAAATGGGGTTTCATGACTCTATCAAGGAAAGAGTAATAATTCACACACATCCGATTCATCTGAATGTACTTCTCTGTAGCAGAGAAGGGAAACCAATTATCAATGGATTATTTAAAGACCTATCATATAAATTCATTGAGTATCAAGTTCCTGGTAGAGAACTTATGAATCGAATTGGTGATAGTAAAGGTATTCTGTTTCTTGAGAACCACGGACTAATAGTAAGCGCAGTAAACGCTAAGGAAGCACTTTCTATTACTAATGAAATCAACAACAGATGTAAGATGTGGTTAGGAAATCACTATGAATCATTTGTTGATGTTAGTGAGGATGATACTAAAATAAATCTTCCGTTATTTCCTGATGCCGCTGTGTTTCCCGTAGAGATGTCATCTACGAACAACTACATACTAAGGTTGATGACGGCTGCTTGCTTGACTCCTAAGTTCTTGAATAGAAATCAGATCAGGCACCTTAATAACATGACATCTGAAAAGCATAGGAAGACTTTAGTATGAAAATCATTGTTCCGATGGCAGGGACGGGAAACCGTTTCGTAGAGAAGGGTTATATCGATCCAAAACCATTGATCAAAGTCAATGGCAAAATGATAATTGAATACATCTTGGACATGTTTGATGTTAAGAATGATGAGTTTGTTTTCATCTGCAATGATGTGCATTTGAAAACAACTAACATGAGGAAAATACTAAAGAAACTTGTTCCAAGTGCCAAGATTGTATCCATGCCACAGCATAAATTGGGTCCGGTCTTCACCGTAAAAACTGTCTACGATCTAATCGATGACAATGAAGAGGTGATCATCTCGTATTGCGATAATCCTCACCTTTGGGATCGCAAGGACTTCAAGAAGAAGATGAAGGAAGGAAAGTTCGATGGTTGTGTACTTACACACACGGGCTTTCACCCACACACGCTGGCTCACACGAAGATGGCTTTTGTGAAGGGAGAAAACAACATCCTTGAGGAGATCAAGGAGAAAGCCTGCTATACTAATAATCCACTAGATGAACATGCATCAACTGGTGTCTACTACTTCCGCAAAGGGAAATACATTAAGAAGTATTTCGATCAGGCAATGAAAGAAGATATTAACTATAACGGTGAGTACTATGTTACTTTAGTTTATAACTTGTTGGTAAGAGATGGACTAAAGGTAGGGTACTACGATACCCCTTATGTGACTGTGTTTGGGACTCCCGAAGAAGTCGAGAACTTTGAGGCGTGGGTGAAAATCTTAAAGGGGGGGCAAGCAAAACACCCTTTACATGCTGCCGCTTGCTTTGAGTATTGGACAGAGTACCACAAAGAGGTGTCCAAATGATATTCATATCGCATAGAGGAAATCTGGATGGCGTTTATCCTGAACTTGAAAACTCCCCAAATTACATAGACAAGTGCTTAAATAATTCATTTGATTGCGAGATTGACTTAAGAATGCGAGATGGTATCCCACATCTTGGTCATGATACACCAGATTATCCAATTTCATCAGATTGGATCAATGCGAGGAAAGAATTTCTCTGGATCCATGTTAAGGAGTATAATGCTCTTCTGTGGTTAATGGATAATGTTCCTGATTGCAAATACTTTTGTCACAGATCCGATGACTATACATTAACAAGCAATCGATATATTTGGTCCCACGATTTAACTAATCCTCCAACAGATAAGTGCATCATACCACTTTTATCTAAGAAGTGCATAGAATCTTATGGACATACAGGGTTTTATGCTGTATGCTCTGATTTCATTTATGACTGCCTAGACAAATTCGTTAATTGAGAATAAACAATGACTAACATTCCATCTTACAGCATCACAGTTCAGACTTATGTCTATAGATTTGATTCATATTTCAAGGTTCTTCTCGCCAATATTAATAGATTGAGACCGAATGTGGAGAAAGTCATTTTCGTCAATGGTCAAAATAAAGAACCATTCAGCGAGAACTATCGCCGTGGTATGATGCAGTATGCATCTAACTTCTCAAATACATTTTTGGTGATGTCCCCTTTCATGCGTGGTTGTTCTTTCATGTGGAACACATCTGTTAATTATACTAGTAATGATTACACCTTGATTCTTAGTGATGATGTTATTTTTCGTGATCAGTTTTTCGATGATTTTGAATCTATGCTTGTTGAAAATAGGAGTCTTGGTGACGAGTCGTTTAGAATCAACAGTCATTGGGGTCACTTTTGCATGTACAGAAAAGACATGACAGACAAAGATCGTGTTGGATATTTTGACGAGAGGCTTATAGGTTTTGGTGAAGAAGATGGAGACTGGATGTGGAGGTTCCAAAATAAATTCAATCGCCACATGAGAAATTATACTACTAACAGTCTTGTTTTCAACACCGACAATAACTGTCAACCGGGAAAAAATACCAAAACACATAGCGGAACTAAGTATAGCGCATACAATCGTGAGTTTCAATTTGGGCAGAAGATGGAACTAGATCCCGATGGTTCGAATAATGCATGCGGTGCTTACGGCAATTCACCACAGAGATTACGAAATGGTATGGATACTCCCGATATGTATCCTGGTGAGCGTTGGTTTAGAAACAACATTGACAAACTATAAGACACAAATATGACTCAAAATGAAATTTCTGTATATGGTTCCACAGGGTTTATTGGTAGCCGTTTTGTGGAGATGAACAAAGATCGTTGTGTATCTATTGACCGAAACGAGAACAAACCTAAAAGTAAAGATGTGTTGTATTTCATAAGTACGACACACAATTATAACATTTTCGACAAGCCCACTTTAGATATACAAACTAACTTGACCAAAATGGTCGATGTACTTGAGTCTTGTAGACTTAATTACCGTGAGGATACGGTATTTAATTTCGTCAGTTCTTGGTTTGTATACGGGATGAATTGCTCTTTGGATACAAAAGAAAGTGATTATTGCGATCCTAGAGGTTTCTATTCAATCACGAAGAGAGCAGCGGAACAGATGTTAATCTGTTATTGCAAAACCTACGGTATGAAATACAGAATTCTCCGCATGACTAACATCATTGGCGAGGGGGATAAAGGCGTATCACTAAAAAAGAATGCCCTACAGCATATGATGAACCTTATGAAGGTCGGTAGTTCAGTTCAACTTTATGACAAGGGAACCAATATTCGTGATTTCATGTATGTTGGTGATGCCTGTAGGGCAATCAAAACATGTATAGATCAATCGCCTATGGATGAAGTGATCAATATTAGCAATAGGGAACCTAGAAAAATCGGAGAGATTATTCATTATGCACATAGCAAAATGGGTTCTACATCTAATATTACAAACATCGATGTTCCCCACTTTCACAAGGTTGTTCAAGTCAGAAATGTTTGTTTAAACAATGATAAGTTGCTTTCGTATGGATATAAGCCGTCGATAAATACCTTCGAAGCGGTTGATATAATTTTAGATTCGATGAAAGGTTGATCATGAGACTAGTAGTAACTGGTGGTAGAGGATTTATTGGAAGTCACTTTGTTGAGTTGGCTCTCAAAAATGGAGACACAATCATTGATTATGACTGTGTAACTTATTGTGCCAATCAAAACCTCCCATTTGATAACAATCCGAATTATAAGCACATCAAACAAGATATTTGTGAAGTCAAGCATTTACCGTCGTGCGATTATGTTGTTAATTTTGCTGCGGAGACTCATGTTGATAACTCTATAAATGATACTGTTCCGTTCATCAAGAGTAATATCTTAGGAGTACACAATCTACTTGAGATAATCAGAGGTAAGTCTGAACACGAAAGACCTGTGTTTTTTCATATAAGTACAGATGAAGTCTATGGAGACACTGCGGGTTCGTCTTTCAAAGAAAACGATAGACTAATGCCAAGTAATCCTTACTCCGCATCAAAAGCATCCGCTGAGATGCTTGTCTTTAGTTACCACAGAACATATGGGATAGACTATATTATTACACGGAGTTCTAACAACTATGGACCAAGACAATATTATGAAAAACTAATTCCAAAAAGCCTCGATTGTATTAATAATGGGAAGAAAATTCCTTTACATGGGGATGGTTCGTATGTTCGGGATTGGATTTATGTAACAGATAATGTAAAAGCAATATATTCATTGATAAAATCGAAGGTTAAAAATTCCACATTTAATATTGGTGCAGATAATCACATGACAAACCTTGATGTTGCCATTGATCTTCTTAGTTCCTTTGGTAAAACTAAAGAAGAAGGTATACAGTTTGTTCCTAATCGTTGGGGTCAGGATGTAAGATACTCACTCGACACTACCAAGATTAAATTAACAACTGGATGGGAACCTGAATATAAGAAGGGAATAAACAAGTGGTGGAATTGAATATCATGCAGCAGGACAAGCAGAAGATGATTAATGATCTCGTCACCGAGATCGTAAAATCAAAATCCGAGAATTGGGTTGCTGGTACTGATTGGGTTCAGTACTCTGGCTCTGTTTTGGACGAAAAAGAATATATTGCGGTAATAGATTGTTTGCTTGGCGGCTGGCTTGCTCTCGGAGAGAATGGGATTCGTTTTGAGAACAAGTTTCCTAAGCGTCTTGGAAAAGAACATGGATGTTTGACCAATAGTGGCTCTAGTGCAAATCTTCTCATGATTACTGCTCTTGGTTCCAAGAAATTGTGGGATCTGCCGAAGGGATCGAAGATAATTACTCCTGTTGCCGGATTTCCAACAACAATCAATCCTATTATTCAAAACGGATTCACGCCAGTATTCATTGACATTGAATTGGATACTCTGAATCTAAACATTGAACAACTAGAAGCAGCAGCAAAAAATGGAGCAAGCGCACTGGTGTTTGCCCATGTTTTGGGAAATCCTCCAAACATGGATGCTGTAATGGATATTGTTCATCGGTATAACCTTATTCTAGTAGAAGATTGTTGTGATGCTCTTGGAAGCACATACAAGGGACAAGCACTAGGTTCGTTTGGAGAAATGTCTACTTGTTCGTTCTATCCAGCCCACCACATAACGATGGGGGAAGGCGGTTTTATAGCCACCAAGACTAGAGAACAAGAAATGGTTCTCAAGAGTCTGCGGGAGTGGGGTCGTGGCTGCTATTGTTCGGGAAAGGCGGCTTCTTGCTTGAAAAATGGTATGTGCAAGAAGAGATTTAGTAATTGGTTACCTTCTCTGCCAGATGAAATCTTTGATCACAAGTATGTGTATGAAGAAATAGGATACAATTTAAAGCCATTGGACCTACAGGCTGCAATGGGTCTTGTTCAACTAGAAAAGTTGGACAAAATCATTGAAACCCGAAAGTATAACTACCGAAGGCTGCTTAAAATTTTCTCTAATTACGAAAGTAAGTTCATTCTTCCGAAAGCAACAGATGGGGCCGATCCTTCTTGGTTTGCCTTTCCGATCACAGTCAAGGCAGATGCTGGTTTCAAGAGAACAGAATTGACAATGTTCTTTGAGGACAACAAGATTCAGACCAGAAATTACTTCGGGGGAAACATTTTGTTGCAGCCTGGTTATGCACATCTGTCAACAGGAGATCCGATTAAAGATTTCCCTAACGCAACTACTGCTACTATCAACACTTTCTTCTTGGGAACCAGTCCAAGAATTACAGACCCTCAAATTGACTACATTGAAAAAATTCTGGCTCAATTTATGAAAGACCGCTGACCATAACTGAAAAATATCAACAAAAACTTTATGAGGAAACCGAAGAGTGAAAGCATTAGTAACTGGTGGAGCAGGATTCATAGGTTCAAATCTAGTGGATCGGCTGATTTCTGAAGGTCACGATGTAACCGTGATCGACAATGAGTCAGCGGAATCAAACGAGCAGTTCTATTGGAATCCTCTAGCAAAGAACTATCAATACTGCATAATGGATTACACCATGACTCGTAAACTCTACGAGCATCAAGATGTCGTGTTTCACATGGCTGCTGAATCACGAATTCAGAATTGCATAAGTGATCCTGTCAAGGCTGTCGAAACCAACCTAACAGGAACGGCAACCGTATTGCAGTGCGCCAGAGTGTGTGGAGTTAAGCGAGTAATTTATTCTTCCACATCATCAGCATACGGACTTGCTAATCCGTATCCAAACATAGAAACGATGCCGACTGATTGTCTGAATCCATACTCTGTAACCAAAGTAGGTGGTGAAGAACTGTGCAAAATGTATAGTAGATTGTATGGACTACAGACTCTGATTTTCAGGTACTTCAATGTGTATGGAGAGAGACAACCTATTCGTGGGCAGTATGCTCCTGTTGTTGGAGTTTTCTTGCGACAAAAATCTGCGGGAAACGAAATGACGATTGTGGGTGATGGAGAGCAGAGGCGGGATTTTGTTCATGTAAGCGATGTTGTTGAAGCAAATATTCTAGCGTCTACTTTCATACCATCAGACGACTACATATGGGGTCAGATTTACAACATCGGGACGGAAACAAACCATTCCGTAAACGATATTGCAAAAATGATTGGCGGAAAAAGTGTGCATATTCCTCCACGGGAAGGAGAGGCTAGGGTGACTCTTTCCGACTGTACCAAGGCTAAAACACATCTTGGTTGGAAAGCAAACACAAGTATTGATCAGTGGATTTCACAAAATTTGTAATGAATTTAGTTAAAATGTGTTGACTTTAGTGAATTTTTCTGTATAATAAAATCAAATGCCAAACGATAAAATCGAACTCGTTATATTGCGTAATCTGCTTTATAATGACGAATACACTCGGCGTGTCCTTCCATTTCTCAGGAGTGACTATTTTCATGACCCATGTGATCGTAGACTCTTTCAGAGCATCGAATCATTTATTCAGAAATATTCTTCCTCTCCAACAACAGAAGCATTAAACATCATTCTATCTGAACAAGATGGTGTTTCTCAGGGTGAGTACGATAACTGCTCTAAACTTATCGACACTCTGATGGTTTCTAAGGATGTTACTAATGAAATAGATTGGCTTATAGATCAGACTGAGAAGTTCTGTAAGGACAAAGCGGTCTATAATGCTTTGATGGAGTCTATTCAATTATTGGACGAGAAGAAGTCCAAGGGGAAATCACGAAATGCTATTCCTGAGATTCTAACTGAGGCACTCAGTGTATCTTTTGATGCTAGTATTGGTCACGACTTCGTAGAAGATGCTGATAAACGATTTGAGTTTTATCATAGAGTTGAGCAAAAGACTCCATTTGATCTTGAATTCCTCAACAAAATCACCAATGGTGGTGTCCCAAACAAAACTCTTAATGTCATATTGGCGGGAACGGGTGTGGGTAAGAGTCTATTCATGTGTCACCATGCGGCCAACTGCCTGACAATAAATAAGAATGTATTGTATATTACCTGTGAAATGGCAGAGGAGCGTATTGCAGAGCGCATTGATGCCAACCTGATGGATATTCCTGTGGATGAACTCAAGAAACTACCAAAAGATATTTATGACCGTAAGTTGTCCAAGGTCACTTCTGGTATGACGGGCAAGTTGATCATTAAAGAATATCCAACTGCTACAGCAAATGTAGATCATTTCCGTCACCTTTTAAACGAGTTGAAACTCAAGAAGAACTTTCTTCCCGATGTCTTGTTTATTGATTACTTGAACATTTGTGCTTCAAGTCGGTTCAAAGCGGGAGCAAATGTTAACTCATATACTTATATTAAAGCAATCGCAGAGGAATTACGGGGACTTGCGGTTGAATTCGGTTTCCCAATATTTACCGCAACACAAACGAATAGATCGGGATTTTCGAATACTGATGTGGAACTAACTGATACATCGGAGTCATTCGGGCTACCAGCAACAGCAGATTTGATGTTTGCTATTATTGCAACCGAGCAACTTGATGAGTCAGGCCAAATCATGGTTAAACAACTGAAGAACAGATATAATGATCCAACTCTTCACAGAAGATTCATTTTAGGTATTGACAGATCCAAGATGAAACTGTATGATGTACAAGAAGATGACCAAGTGTTGTTTGAGCAAATAGGAAAGGAAAAGGAATCTGTCGATGACGAGGAAGACATGAGTAAGTTCAAAATCAAGAAGCCCAGATCTTTGTCAGGTTGGGGAGAGTAAAAATGCCCTACAGAATTCATATTGATATTCCGATTGAATCAATTAGCGTTGACGATGCTCAGATTGAAGCAAAGGACATTCTCGCAAAGTTAGGAATTCTGATTGCAGATAATCCTCAATTGATAGGATCTGACTTGGAAATCAATTACAGACTTGGACACGATGATGATCGACAGCGTTCGAACTATCTTGACATGGATAAGATGGGTCATTGCACCCACAAGAAAAACCGTGTCAAATTCGCAAATGGATAATGGAGAATGTCCATCTTGCCCTAAATGTGGCTGTGCAACAATTCGTTCACGGCAGGATCTTTCTTTCGAAATTAGTGGTGGAGAAATTAGAACAGAACCCTTAGTTAGTGCCACAATTGTCATGAATGTTCCGATCTTTCAATGCATAAATCCTAGTTGTAGGAACGGAATGTATGGAGAAGAAGCAGAAAAAATCATGGAGCCTATAAAGAAAGTATTGACAAAACACGCAGTAGTTAAAAGTTAAAATTTGTGCCGTGGGAGGTCAGCATCTCAGGTCGGCTTATACCCGAGCAACACAAGGGCAGCACTTGTACGGCATATTAAGATAGTTTATTCCTCCACTTTGGAGAACAAAACAACAGAATAAATAATTGACTAACCCAAAGGAATAGGGAATGCTGTCATTTGCACGATACAATCATGAGATAATCAAAGAAGAGACCGCTAGAAACAAGCATCTAGATCACATTGAAGATTTGATGATCCTTTATGGACAAAAGGGATTAGACAACTCAATAGCATTCCTCAAGGATATAATCGAAAGCCTAAAAACTGGGAATACTAGTTTGGGAGTTTCCACCAAATGGGATGGGAAGCCTGCGATCATTTGCGGCGAAAACCCCGATAATGGTAAATTCTTCGTATCGACGAAGTCCGTTTTCGGTGCCAAAGAACAAAAAGCATATCATACGGAGGCCGAACTCAGAAAATCCGGCTTGCCGTCTGATTTGATTGATAAGATGGCAATGTGTTTGAAAATGCTCACTAAGGTTGGTATTGGTAAGAGGATTTTGCAAGGCGATCTGATGTTTACTGCTGAAATGAGAAAGGCAGTAAACATCGATGGTAAGCCACATATAGCATTTCAACCAAACACAATCATGTACGCTGTACCGAAGAATAGTGATATTGGATCAGCAATCTCTTCAGCAAAACTAGGAATCGCATTTCATACTGAATATAAGGGAGACAGTCTGAAGTCTATTCAGGCAGTATCTTATAATTTCAATTCCAAGGTTTTAAAACAAACGAGTGATGTTTGGGTAACAGATCCAAACATCTACGATCTCTCTCCTGCCCTTATGAAGGGCGGCGAATCAGAGATGTCAATCAGGATGCTCAAGGAATGCGAAGCCCTAGCATCTAAAGTAAGACCGTTCCTCAAGACTCTAATTGCACAGAAAGAGATAGCAGAAAATTATTTGTTGCCTTATGTCAATAGTACAATCAATGGTGGAATGAGCAATTTTAATGCATCTAGTCTCAAACTAAACATCCAAGGTAAGTTTGAAAAGGACATAAATAAACTAAAAACTGACAAAGCCAAGCAAGCAAAAACTGAGTTGATGCAAAAGCAATTAGATTTCGTTGATGCATATTCAAAGCAGATTGATCAAATGTTTGAACTTCATAATAAAATCGCCAATATCAAAGAAATTCTTTTGCGTAAACTGTATGCCATTTCAACACTAGGTCATTTCTTCATGGACGAAAATGGAATTCGCCCGACAAATCCTGAAGGTATTGTCATCTATCGATCAGGATCGGTGATTAAACTAGTTAATCGTTTAGAATTTAGTAAACAAAACCGAATGGTGAATCAGAGGTAAAATGTTTAACTTCTCAGACCACAATACTCAGATTAATGAAGCAAAAAAAGATAGTGTAGTTTTTGCATTCGGTAGAATGAACCCACCAACTATCGGTCATAAGGTAGTTGTGGATAAAGTTCTAAGTGAAGCCGCAGCAAAGGGAGCAGATCATTTTATCTTTGTGTCTAAAACTCAGGACACCAAAAAAAATCCACTCAGTCAAAAGTCAAAGATCGACTATCTGAAGAAGTTGTTTCCAAAAGTTAAGTTTCCATTGGGAAAATCGACAAATCCATTTGACACAGTTTTATATCTTTGCGAACTAGGATACAAAAACATCTATGTGGTCACAGGAAGTGATCATGTTACAGAATATAACCGTATTAAAGAGTACAAGGGAAAAGTGGCAACAAACGACCCCAA
>Ga0049080_10000146_pt1 | contig 22450 bp, 49 predicted proteins | sample GreLakmeER15MSRF_FD_66716 | JGI IMG/M metagenome (GOLD analysis project Ga0049080, IMG submission 66716) | Freshwater lentic microbial communities from great Laurentian Lakes, MI, USA - Great Lakes metaG ER15MSRF | ecosystem: Environmental > Aquatic > Freshwater > Lake | place: Great Lakes... | reverse complement strand
TTTTTGCATAGTTTGATCTCCTCTAGGCAACCAACGACCATCTTCATAAAGAGCAGTAATAATTTGCGGAATCCAATGTTGATACGCTAATTCAAACTCTTCTGGAAAATATACTTTGAGTATTCTTTCTATATGATATAAGTTATTAACTATAGAATCCCTATGATCCAACAGATTATTTAATTGGTCTTTTTGGGTTTTAGTAAAACCTCCTTCAAGACTCATTAGACAGTCTCCGTTTTAGGTTTAAGTTTCATCAGTTTGTGCTTTGTTTTCCAAACTCCTGTTTCTGGATTTTGAAAATCCCTTCCCATATAAATGTGGCAGAAGCCGCTGGACTTGTCAAGGCCATAGGCACGAATACCTTTATCGTCTACGCTCTCAACAACAAAACGCCCCCTATATCCCATAGGAATAAATTCGCCCTTGGATACATAATACGGTCCACCAGCAACCTTTATTCTCTCTCCCTTGACTAGAGTTTTCCAATCAACCTTTTGAATGATCTTAGTATTCTTAGCCTCTTTGCTCTTGGGCTTAAATATAAAAATATGATTGCACTTTTTGCAACAATATGCTCTTGGGCCAGTTGTGGTTCCGCAGTCTGGACAAGCCTTTTTACCTTTACCAAGTCCCATTTTAGTTCTCCTATGAGTTAGTGATATGCTCTAAGTATAACAGAGTTATCGGCGTTGTCAAGAGGATTTCTTTAGACGGTTTCTGATTTTTTTCAATGTAGCCCTGTTTGTATCCTATTAGGCTTACTTCATAATTTTTTCTTTTATAAGAGTTAGCTTACCAGTATCATAATGACAAAAATAACTACTATCAATACGCTTTTTAATTAGACTGTCTTCTTCTATTTGAATATAAATATTAAGTCTAAATCTATTATCCCATAGCTTATTAATTTTAGTCATCAAATAATGCTTGGGCTTCGTTACCTGTTTAAAAAGCAAGCTTTCAATCTCTAATTCCATTAAGAGTTCTCCTCAAAAATCTTTTCAATATTAGTAATAAGCACAAGCCTATCATCTCCACGATTATCTGTCACATAATATGTATCGCACATAAATTCATCACCAGTATCAGCATCATGTACCAAAACGGGACGATTCCAGTCAAAAGTACCAATAGATTTAACGCTATTAGCTTTTTCATTCAGAAAAGTATAAAGATCAAGCCAAGTCATTTTGTTCATCTGCTTCTCCTATTTGCTCTATCTAAAATACGAATAGTTTCTTTAGCGTTACTAGGAACCATAACAAGTTGTGGTGCTGTTTTGTGATTGAAGTCCATGTACCCCACAGCACGATCCTCAACGCTACATTCTTTGCAAATAACTTTACGACCAGTTTCTACAAGAAATTCGTAACGGTCAACACCAACGCAATTTTTGCAATAAATACAATTCATAGGTAGCCTCCGTTTACGGATTATACCATCATCATCGGCATTGTCAATGCGTCAACTTTGATAGTTTTGGTAGGACAAACGAAATTACCATTATCATCACTATAACTAATATTGTAAAGATCAAGAGCATTTAATATTTTTTGACAATTATTACAAGGCTTACTTCCCAATATCAATCCTTTTCTATTAATTCGCAAGACGCATATACTCCAATTAGGATCAATGGAATTATAGCGATCAAGTAATTTAGATATAAGATGAGATTCAGCATGTGGATATGAATATTCTATATAAGTTGGAATGTTAAATTTTTGACCAATACGATGAGCCTTTCTGCTCATTTTGATAGGATTATTTTGTGCAAATGCTATCATTTTATTACCATCAAACGCAGCAGCATAATGATACGTTCTAATTTCCCTACAAGGTTGCCAATTATCGTATGCTTTCTTAATAGTTTTTTGAATTATCTTCATAAACTTCTCTGTTAGTGAGACTCTAGTATATCACACTAAAAGGATTCGTCAATAGCGTCTGGAACAGTTTGGAATCTTCCCTCAAAAAAGAAATAACATAAAGGCCAAGGAAGAATTTCCTTATGCACCTTGTAATGGTGAATTTCGGAGTTTGTTTTAACCATAAAATGAGGAACCATAGTTCCCGGTCTTGTTCTTAATATTAGCCTTGGTTTATGGTCTTTTTGTGTCCATAAGAGCATAATAGCTCCAGTCAAACAGTTACCATATTTCATTATAGCATCCTTGCTATTTTAATTGTTTATAGAATTGTTTTGATTACTATCTTTATTAGAAATTATCTTATTAATTTCCTGCAAAGTATTAACATCGTCGCTCATTGTTTCTGGATATATAGAATCCACTGATGGTAGTGGAATTAAGTTCACACTTTTGCATATTGGCGAATCTGTTAATTTTATTTTTTTAGGTTCTTTCATAAATTATTTCGATGCTAGTAAATATAGTCCTATATTAGCAAAAGCATATCCAGAGTATGCTATTAACATACCAATATTGCCTCTGTACCCTTGTTCTACTGCCACATAAGCATATACGAAACCAGTAAAAATAATAAGCCATCCACTCATATTAATTCTTTTCTATTGGGACGTATCTAATACCATTTTCTGTAACCTGCTCCTTACCTATAGTAAGCTTAGGGTCTGTTTTGATCAAGTTAATCATAGCTTGGGTATTTACACTGTCGCTAATAACAATCGTTCCAACTTGGGGCATAATTATATCCTTATTAAGAAAGTGAGGTTAAAAGTTCATTATATTCTGCAATTGCTAAATCCTTAGCTTTTAATTCCATGTCCACATCAAATTCTAAACCATAATTATCAAAAGTATTTTGAGGATAGTCAGCATGAGCGCGAGGATTATTACCTACCCTACTTTCACTATAATGAAATAGGCATCTGGTTTGCCAAGTATCATAACACATATTAATCGCTTCACGTTCTGTGAGATTATTAGGATGACACTTATGATGCAAGTAATCAAAACAGATTGGAATACGAGTTATTGGATGAAAAATATCCACTAATTCTTTAACACTCCAGCAGTTTAGTTTATCGTCATTTTCAATGGTTAGTCTAGCTTGACAATTTTCATCTAGTTTTTTAAAGTTTGCATAAAATCTATGAGAAATTTCTTCTCTTGTACCATTATTGTTATGTACATGAAGATTCATAGGTGATCTAGTATCAGCCGGAAGTCCAATTCTGTCAAAGAAACTGCTGTAGAAGTTGAGTTCTGTGATTGTTTTCTCAACAACTTTTCCGTTGAGGCTTGACAAACTGTTAAATTCACTAGGATGAGCAGAAACACGAACATTAGTAGAGGAAATACTCTGTGCAATATTATCAAACTCATCTTGAATAGAGTCGTAGTTAGGTAAATCTTCTAGATTAACATTTGCTGCGTCATAAGTAATTAAAGGGAAAATATCACTACTAACACGATAAACATAATTATTTTCCGCACAAAACTGTATGGTTTTATCTGTAACCATTAGATTATTTTGAATTCTTGATCCAAGAATTTCCAATGCTTCTTCTCTAGGCAAAGAATTAAATCTTTTGAAAGTCATGGTTTGATGACCAAAACCCTGCTCTTTGAGTTTAAGAGAAATACAGCAAAGACCGAACCTATTCATAAAATGCTCCTGTGAACGGATTATATCCTTTATCGTCAGTTTGTCAATACCAACTTGAGCATTTTTAGTATTCAGCCAACAGTGTTTGTTTCATAGATTGTGTTAGATTATTCTTATCTAAGTAATAATTTAAATCTTTATGAAAGATATTTGGCATATTTTCTAGGACTCTTGGAGAATATATTGGATTTTTTGGTCTTTTTCTTAGTTCTCTATTTAAATGATAACTCCACAAATAAGCATTAACTGCCCGGATATATTTGTCAGTATCAAAATTTTCTATAGGATTATTTGCTACTAATTTTAGAACTCTTTTTTCACAATCATGCTCGATCTCCAATATATCATGAAGGCTAGTGTTTAAAGCTTCATCAGTAATGTCCAAACTTTTATCTTCCACCCAATTAAATAGGATATCATAAGTTAAGGTACTCTTATCCCATAATTTACGATCATATTTCCACTGTAAGAAATGACAGTATTCATGAATAAATATCTCAAAACCCATATGATGTTTCATGGCAACTACAAATTCTTCCTCACCCTCATCAGTGCCAAACCATCCTCCATAACCATCAATGTTGTCCACATTTAATAGCTTAACGGAAAACTTGTGATGTAGTAATTCTTTTACTACTTTTAGAGTAAAGTCTAATTTGGTATCCATTATACTAAAATTCCTTTATCGTCTACTACAGAAAAAATCTTGACAACTTTTAGTTTTGGCTCAAAATAATCATGAAAATTTTTAATAGCCTGTTCTTTGGACGAAGCAAAAAAAGAATGATGTAAAATTAGTATCTGTTTATCTTCTCCAGAAGTTTCTTTAAGTTGTCCAGTTACAGTGAACTCTTTCTCTACCATGACAAAGCCTCCGATATAATGGGAAATTGAGTTTTAAAAATTTCTTTAGCTTCATTAGCAATAATCATATGTTCTTTTTGAGTTCCATGAGCAGACCTTAGATTAATATAATGTATCCACGATCTGATTGTGCCATTCATATAAAGTTTTGTTGGAGTGGCTAATGGCAATATAAATCTAGCACATTCTTTGGCTATTCCATCAGCTATCATACCATCATAAAGAGCCTTGCTTTTAGCAAAATGTTCACGGATTTTAGTATTCCATTTAACTCTTGTTTCGTCGGTTATATCATCTATACTATTTTGTCTATTCTTAGTATCTTGGCGACGTAATTCAAATACTGGAATTTCTTCTGATAACAATGTGGTATCCGCATATCTTTGTGAAAACTCTTGAAAATTGAAAGACCTATGACGTAAAATTTGTGCAGCTATACCTCTGGTTGTATTTATCTCAAGACTCATACTAGCCATTTCAAATATAGACCAGTGCTGATGATCTATACAATATTTCAATAGTTTAGCATAGTTATCACTGTCTTGATTACTAGGATTTGAAACCCTAGCACAATAAGCCATCAATTTTTCTGCATCTGGAGTAACACTTACCAATTTCACTGAACTCATTGTTCTCTCCTGAATTTATCTGTTTTTGTTTCCCACCAGAAATGAACCATCTGTTCATCTCCATTAAAATATATTGGACAAAAATCTGGACGAAAAATACTATTAAGATCACAGGCTACGCATGTAAAATATAATTGTGATCTTGGAAAACCATAATCTAAAAGCTTTTCCTCTATTTTTCTAAAATTATTTCCACTAAGACATCCACTATCTACAACAATTAATGAGTAGTATAGATCTAATTGATTTGGATGAATAAAAGCCTCGAACTCATCTTTGTATGGAATATTTACCGGCTCTATATCTAGAGGCTCATCCTTATCAGATAGTTTATGGGCCATTAATTGAGCCATAAGTCCAGAATATTCATAACTTAATTGTAATACTGCTGTTTTACTAGCTAAGTTAATAAGACTATTATTACGAATTTCTTTACATATTCTATCTATACATTTAGTTTCCCACTCTCTGTCAATAAAAAGATTATTTTTCATTTTTTATTCCAGTAAGAAACCAGCTTATCCCATAATGGTTGAAAAAAATAAACGGCTATATATCCTATAATACCATGTAGACAGGATGCTAAAATACTTCCAACAGTAATAGTGATTGATTGTTTCTTAAAATTATCATTATCCATATAAATTATAACTTTCTGTGACCTATTTCGTATCCTTTATTAAAGCCATATAAAAAACAATCTAATATTGAATTTAATTGATCATGTGGCATAATTTCTATTGGTAGAGATAACTTATGATTTTTAATAAATCTATAGAATTCAAGTTCAGCATCAGATAAATCATTTAAATCAGTATATAAATACTTATGACTAACATCTATAGTTGATATATTATGATTTTGTAGACGAAAATTAACTTCACTCAATTTGCCGTCATCAAAAAAACACTTATAACCTATAATCGTATACTCTCTATGCAGAATATCGTATACAGTACTATTATTTGTCAATTTTTCGGCTTGTTTTAGTAACATACCAGTATTTCCTTTGAATTCTTTTGAATTTATTTACAATATCTATTGATAAATTGGTAGATATGAATTCATCACCATTATCTGTAATATAAGCTTGTAATTCATCATTTATTACATCTTTATGATAACCTCTGTTAAGAAGATATCTACTAATTTTACTAAGTTGTACACTATATTTTTTACATAAACTATCTACGTCTTGTTTATATTTAGTATTATACCAGTATAAAGCATGTGTTAATTCATGTTTTGTAACATTATCATTATTTGCTCCTATTATATAGAAATTATCGTCCCTGTACCTAAACAGCTCCAATAATGCCACTTCTTCCTCTGTTAATGGATCAAATAGGCCATTTTTAAATGGATTCAGTACATAGCTTGGGAAATTAAAACCAGACCAATCTCTATAATATGTGTTTGCCCCATATTTTACACTGTACCAATGTCTAAGTTGTCCTAATGTAAAGATTTTCCCCCTAAATTTTAGACCTTCATAATGTTCTTGAAATCTTATAAAGATTTTACACAAAGTTTCCCTAGATTGTGTCTGTATAAGTACGGAGTTAAATTTTAAAGGCTTAATTACTCTTATAATAGACATATTGTTTATTTTTTACCATATTTGCTTTGTAACAGATCAACAATTTGCCCAGCAGTAAACGGGACAGTATTATTTGCCCGAAAATAATTAGTTATTAAATCTACTAATTTTTCTGATATATCTGAATCTGTTAGAAGCTTAGTATACTTGGGCTTATATTCCATTTCAATATAAGAATATACTTGTAAATAAAATTCATGTGCAAGCATTTGTGCTTTTTTATTTCTCATGGATTTAGCCTTAACATAGCTATAATCTTGTTCCCAGTGTGTTCTATTGTATCATTTTTTCTAGATGAAGACTCTATTAATTTATTAACTGTGTTTTTATTACGGTCTAATTTTATATTTTCAACCATTTGTTTACCATATTGCTTATAAACAAAATCAAAAACCTGATTACCAAAATTATCAGACGTTACCATATCAACTCCTTATTAGAACTAAAAAGAAACAATAATTAATAAGACTATTCCAATAACACATTGGCCGGTTTTCCCCATAGAGTTATTATAGCATTTGAGATACAAAGAACAAGACATTCTTACTATTGGACCACCATAACTCAGTGGATTCTATTTATTTTTGATTTGAGTTTGATTTATGGTTCATTTCCCACAGAATATTATCTGATTTGTATCATTATGGGTTAATGATCCATTTGTTTGGGTTATTATCAAAGAACCAGAATTGTATTTTGGGTCATTTTTTAATCTTTTTTCTGTTAAATACCATCCTAAAACCTTGTGTAAAAGCTCTAGTTCTTGGTCAGTTAATTGAATGGTTTTATACATACAAAATATTCATTTTTCAGCCTAAAAATAACACTTTCTACTACTATACCATACAACCATAGTAAAGTCAATAGTAACTAATAAGCCAAAGGGTAGATATGATTGTGGGAAGGCCGATTTTTCCCCCTTAAACTAATATTTTAGACGATTTTCACCACCGGCAATTACAATAAGTTAAAATATGGCGATTTTAAGTAATCTTAGTTGAATTTAAGCTTAAAAACCCCTTACTTTACCAGACTATGTGATGTATCAGATGTATATGAGGATGTTTCTTGGGGGGTAAATTTATGTTTTTCTATAAAAAATCGTACAGAAATCATAGAAACTATAGTAATTAGGCCCACAAATACCAGTTCTTTGATAAAAGGAACGTGAAATTCATTAATTTTGATTTTGGTCATAATTATCGTCCTCATAAAGATAATCTTGTAAATAGTTAACTAATGCCCAATGAATTATGGTGCAGGAAAGAATTATATGTGGGCCATATAAAATTAGGGGATCATTATTAAGCATTATAATAGTCCACCACCCTACTAAAAATATAGCATACTACTATTATTCCTAAAATACTAATTATTAGTCGGGATAGATCGTCATGTATATATGTTGGTAGTAGTGGTCTGCTTACTACTGTATTTTGAAAAAATAAAGGTATCATTTTTTATATCCGTTTTTATCCCGTGTGCTTGGACCGGCTGGATCAACAGTTCCTATAAGGGATATGAATGTTACTATGGCTAAAACTATACTAACTATAATTATAATAGAAAAATTAAAAACTAAATCCATATTTTGATTCCAACTATTTAATGGGTATAAACTTATTTATTAGCAATACTATCAACTCAATAGAGATCATTCCTATGATAACATATAGTATACTTATTAGGGTATCTGTCATATTCCAAATCCTATGATATAATGACTTATAACTATTAATTATAAATTCTATGAATGATAATGGTGAAGGTAGTATATGTTCTGGTATATAATGTATTTCATAAACATTGGTTATATAATCTTGATCTCTATCCCAAGAATGAATACTTTCTGCTGTAACCAAATATTCTATATTGTTAATTTCTATAATACTAGTAGGATCAGTAATCTGTTTGGCCGATTTTGGTTTGACTATATTTCTTATATATATACTTGGATATTCGCCCCTAAAATCTACTTCCCAATAATAAATATCATGAACCAAACCTTGTCTAGTATTATGAGTTCTATGTCCAAATCCATAATAGGTTTTATTATCTTTAGTATACCCCGGAGTTCCTCCTCTATACTGTTTATTTTCTTGATATGGTGAGTTTGTTGGTATTTTGGTGAGTTTTTTAGAAACTATATCAAAACTATAAAGCACAAATGGCCTCATAGTATGAATAATATATAGTTGATTATTATGACTAATAAAAGAAAAGTTTTTCCCGCTTAGTGGAATTTTAAAACGTTTTTTAGTTTCATAATTAATTAAATGTATGTCGTCACAATAATTATCTACAACATATAATTCATTATTATGAATAAAACATCTAGGATCTTCACCTTTTAGTAAGTCTTTATTTTCTGTAGTAATATTAAAATCTGAATCTAAAACTACAACTTTAATATTGCGGCCCGATCCGTAGTATTTGCGGGCAAAACCAAGTATTTGATTATTATAATGAATTAGAGCATAAAAAATAGAATGTATAGTAGTTTCTATTTTTTTATAGAACCTTAGTTGTATTTTCAAGATAAGTTTATTATTAGTCTAATATTTTTGCTATCAAATTATATATTTTCCCAAATATACCAACAGATTCTTCATTTTGAACTGTTGCTTTAGACTCTATTGATTCTTTTGGCTTTTGTGTCTTTTTTGTGATAGTTTTACGAATACCACAAGATTTGTTTTTATTACATCCTTTTGGGGATGAACAAACTTTCTTTTTGTTTCCAGATTTCTTTTTGTCTTGTGAACTCATGATATGCTTTCTAATAATATGGTTTTGTTATATAGTATTATTATTTACTATAGTGTCAATGTTTTTCAAGATATAAAACTTTTTCTATTAGTTTACTGTCTTGTGTTTCTACTATCCTAATAGTTAACATACTATTTTCTGAAAGATTATTTTGTTTTTTATAGTTATTAACCAGATTTTGTATGGTTTTACATATTTGTTCACAAGAAATGTTCTGATTTAAACTTATACCAATCATAAACTCTTTATTTTTCGCTGACTAAGTTCAACCGGTGCAATCCTATAGGTTCAGATGAGACAAAGGGCTCCCTAAAGGTCCGGACTATAGAAATCATTATCAATATTACTATATTCCACAGTAAAATCTTCCTCATCCAATGTTTTTTGGCTATCTGGTGATGGAACAAAGCTGGCAGTAATTTCATCATGCTCGTATTTATCTTTTTCCACTAAAGATAATAAGATACAAGTTAGTCCTAAAAAAACTATTGTTCCAACAGCTGTAAGTAAAATAAATTTTGGTTCCATACTTTTATAGTATGGTTAGGGGCTTTTGGGTCAAGATACTTTTTTTGCGTCATGAATTTCAAAAACCCCTACTATTCGCTGACTACAACCAAGAAAACAATCTTGTTACTTTTGGTGTTACAAACTAATATCTTACTAAAAATTTTCAGCTTGTTGATTCGTTAATAATAGTTAAATTTGTTTTATCTAGTTTAGCAAAACAACTATAAGTTATTTTTTTACTTTCTATATCTTCAACCATATGCTTGGTATACACATTGATTCGATACTTGTTGCCCCACAGATTGATGGCCCTGCACGTTATTAAATCGCGTGGCCTACCGATATGTTTCATTAAAAGATCGCACACCAGACCGTCTGTTTCGACGCTTAATGGGTCTACTTTCATACTGGCCTCCTGTCATTACTTTGTTTTGGATTAACACGTTGTATAAAATTTTTTGTTTGGACCGTATTGACTCTTGACAAATGCCAAATTTACTATATAATTTATGCAGGACGGGGGATGTTATATAGTATACTTACACCTGTCTGACCTTATAGTATATTCTTTAGTAGAAGCATATCAGTATCTAACATATTTTTATAAGAAAAAAGCAAGAGAAGGGAGTTGAACCCTCAACATTCAGGTTGGAAACCTGACGCTCTGCCAATTGAGCTACTCTTGCTTAGAGAATATTATCTCCACGATCTAACACGATACCACATTCCGTTACGACCTATAGCACTAGCATCTCCTGTTGGAGTCATATTACTGCTAGGAGTACATGTTCTACAATTTGGACTAGAACCATATCCCACTCCTTCAAATCGTCCTATAACTCCCCAAACATGACCAGTAATATTATTTGCTGCCATATAATTAGCTTCTGCTTGGCATCTTTCTTGATCACCACCAAAACTATTAGTATATGAGTGTGACTTATTTACTATATGATTATTATTACTATAATATATAGTCCCATCAGCTTGAGCAAAATTCATAAAAGCAAAAATAAAACAACAAGAATAAAACATAGACTTTATCATAAATCCTCCTTGTGTATACAATAAACCCCCGGTTTTAAATCGGGGGAGTATATGTTTAAGAAATAAATTAACGAACAATATTACGAACTCTTGAAACTGTTTTGCGACCAAAGGTACGAGCAGTCTCAACAGTTTTATGAGTAACAGTTACTGGTACTGAAATAATCTCGCGTACTACAACAACGCTACGACTACGAAGATTACATTTACCAGTTACACATTCGCCAGCGTTAACAGCAGAACCTGAAAGAGCTAGAGTTAACATTAGAACATACTTAATCATAAATTTCTCCGTTAAAAGGAATGTCGCGTCCTTGCGACTGATACATACTGTATAGTATGCGTTAACATAGCATGGTCAACCAATACCATTACTATGGCTCCCAATTTATCGCTGACTACAACCACAAAAACCAAACCCGGAGCATTAGCTGAAACTAATGTCCGGATCGGTTATGTAAAAATCATTAATTTAATTATAGTTTGAAGCTTTTATTTTCATTAAGATAAAAATATTGGTATCCAAACCATGTTAACAAACTTAATACTATGAAAACACCAACAAACCAATATTCTACTGGCAATGTAATCATAAAGCACCTCATGTATTAACTGTAAAAGTTTCTGTATCTGCCCTATCAGTTTTACTAATTTTATTCTTACGAACAACTTTAGTAATACGTCCACGACGATCATCATGAGATGATTCTAAGAAACATTTGTCTTCATGATTATCGTGGTATCCTTTAAAACTCCAGTTATAATTTTCTAAAATCTCTTCAGCAGATGTGGAGTGGTCATAAATTTCACCCTCAACCTCAAAAGAAATTATTCTTCTAAAAGTTCTCATTGTATTCTTCTCCTTTCCCTACAACCGCTTCTGATAAATGTTCTTCCAAAATAGAAGGACAGTATCTTTTGATTTCAGCTTGTAAAGTATCGGTTGGATACTTAATCTTTTCTTTGAATAAATAATTCTTTAAAGACTCCCATATGTCTGTCTGATCCATTCGTGATAAAATATGATCAACGTATCTTTTAGTGAAATAACTCTTATTATTTTCGTTTATAATTAGTGTTTTCATGATGCTCCCCCTTTCACTTTCTTGTCTCTAGTTAATGTAGCAGGACCTTGAAAGTCCTCCCAATTATCAACTAGAACTTCAGGAGCTTCTTTTCGTATCTCAGACTCTAAAGCATAATTAGATTCTTTATCCTTTTCCTTGGATAGATAGTCTCTTAGACTATTCTTAATATCCATAAAATCTAACTCGCCCAAAATCTGATCAATATACTTTCTTTGAATTTCCTTACGGTTAACTTCACTAATATATCTAGCACGCATAAATCACCTCATGGTTTAAAAGTTAAAAACTCTCTTGCCCATGATTCCAATTGTTCTTCGTCTTTATTCACAAGACGTTTAACATCTGGCTCCGTTGACTATAGCATTATACCATATGAATCCAAAGAATACTACAAAATTTTTATATATGAGACTTGTCCTTTCTGTAATAGAATTCTTTCTAAGTACTATGCTTTATTCTCTAATTATTTGGTTAAATATTCTGTTATTTTTTATACAGATTTATAATTTATTGAGAATAAAATTTATTTAATCAAGCATCAATACGATCATAATCAGAAGCAGTATCATTGAGATTCCTAAAAGAGAATTGACAAAGACATTTCTGACAAGTATACTATCGTTGGGGCACCCTTTCATTATACCATACCTATCGGTTGCCACAACGTGTTGAGAATAAAGAATTTAGATCAACAGGACCAAACCAGCCATGGCCTAAATACGTTAAGGCTGGATTTTGAAAATTATTATGAGTTGGTAATAGTCTCTAACTTTTTAATAATATTATTAAATGTTTTACTAACTGGAGCAGTAACAGTATAATCCTTCATATAAGTTTTTATAGCATCCAAAAGCTTCCACGCCTCTTGTTTACTTACTTCTATTTGCACAATTAACCTCATAATCAGGAACCATAAAAGACCCATCCCTAGGACAAATTTTAGTACCTTGTTCACCATATTCAAAAATAAGATAACAAGTATTACATTTATACCTATAGTTTCTGCTTACAACAAGGGAAATTAGCAACATTATAATGCACAGTATTTTATTCATACAAATTCCCCCACACTAACAATATTCTCAGGACCAAAGTCCCCAAAGAATTCAGGATCAGTATACAGTTTATTATTTAAATATTGGGCTATCTTATCATTATCAAACCTAGGAGTAAAAACACCACCACTAATCTCCTCAGGAATATAAAAGTTTTCATCATCATCAATAACCAATTCCATACTAATTTTAACTATTTTCATAATTAAACCTTCTCAGTACTAAGATTCATATGATAATTCCCGCTCAACTCATTATTAATTTCTTTAACATAAAGATTAGCCACACTTAAATAATCACTTCCCTCATTAAGATACCTCATAGTACCAGTCTCCATATACCATTGTATTCTCATCTTAGCACAATCTATACAATAGTTCATGCTTTTAATCAGATCATCTTTTCTACTAGACATATTTATTTTTCCTGCATAAGTAATATACCAAGAATTCTCGCTGACTATCGCCAAGACCGCAAATCCGTAAGATAAGCTGAGACAAAATAAAGTGGCCCCATATAAGGCCAGACTATAGCTAAGTTTATCAATATGGTAGAGATTATAACTATCTAACAATAATTTAATATTGAGACTTTATCTCAAAACTATCATTAGAATAATTCATACTCTCCCATACCACCAGTATACCACAAGAGAGGACTCGTCGCAACTTGTTTAGTATCATAGACTTAGAATCATCAAAGAATCTAATGATCCTAGTTTTTGGCTGACTATCAACAAGACCAGCAAATCCGGTGGATTAGATAAGACAATTATAATATGATTTTATACAATCTCTTTTTATAATCTTACCCTAACTTCTTTCATACCAACACCTTACGTCTACTCCCCCTACAGTATATCGGAATTTGCCGTGCTTGTCTACAGTTTTTTTGACGTAAGTCCTTATGAATACTAAAGTTACGACAAAATTTTGCGGCCCGGCTCGTCGTAAGTCGTTATGTTGCAAGTACTTACGTCTAGTGAACCGTTTCGCAGCAACCAAAAGAGAAGGCCGCAGCCAGTTTCCCAGCTACGGCCCTCCCACTTTTCATCGTGACACGAAAAGATCAGACGGCGTTCGCAAACTCCACTGCGGTATTGAGTGCCTTGACGTTATCAACCCCATTCTGTCCGAACCAGAGTGAGTCGAGGCGATTGCTCACCGTGCGACCCTTGCTATAGTTCAGATACTCATTGAAGCCATTATAGGCAGCCCACCATGTTCCACGAACATTCGTAGCACTCTGCTTCGGGCCTTCCACAAGCGTCAAGATTTCATCCATGATATTACGGGTACGAGTCTTGATATCTTCGTCCGGGGTCTTATCAATCCCCAGCAGAATCTTGACATACTTACGAATATCGTTCTGATTGAAATCCTTAGAGGCGAGGAACCTATACTGTTCCGCAGTCGCCTCGAACTGCACGTTGATATTATCCATGATGTCTCGCACGTTATCCAGATTTGTTTTGCTGGAGCGTGTGTGACGAATCCGAATCAACTGGCTGTCCTTGTTGGAGTGGGCAGCAGCGAGAGTATTCACGCAGACCACGCGGATCGGAGTATATCCGACGCGGATCGACGTTGTACCGTCGTGGCTGTTACTCAGCAGGATAAACTTGCTCACCTCATCGCCGGGAACAATTTCGCTGTTCGCACGATTGAGTTGAGCCAACACCCAAACCTTCTCGCCCTCACTGAGCGAACCGGCGGTGTGCAGTTGGCACTCGCCAGCGTCCAGAAACGGCTGGAACCAATCAAAAGCATCTTGATTCTGGAGAGGGGTATAACGCGGACCCACAACTCCCAGCACCCTATTATCGGTCTTACGGAAAGTCGCCTTGGCGTTGACTTCCTCGCCTTCCGACGTAAACAATGGCTTCGTGCCAACTTCCCAATCCAGACCAGCAGCGGTAATCGCCTCAGAAATAGAGGGATTCTCATCAAGCTGCGTACCCTCACCATGCCAAGGGGTAGCACCAACAAACATCATCTTTTCGACCATAGCAGGCATAATCAACCCTTTCGTGTTACTGATTCTTCGTTCCGATACGCTGATTCTACCATCTATTATCGGCAGTGTCAAGGGGCAAACTTGCGGAAAAATTTCGTGACGCAAGTCGTTGGTATATAAGCACTTACGTCGGGCGGGGCCGCCCCGGCTCGTCCTAAGTCTTTTGGTGGCTTAGGTTTAGGAGCGGAGCCTTTAGATCACGCACACACCATTTAGATCCTTCTTCATCTGGCCTGTATGAACACTCATCTGGAAGATAGCAATAAATACCCTTGCAAATTGCTCTGGGGTATTCATCACTAATAGTATTTTTAATTCTTCTTATCGTTTCTCCAGAGCAAATAAGATCATCAATAACCACATATTGAAAAGGAGCAACGCCCTCAGTTCTAAATTCACTGTAGCATTTTTCATCTTTGCGAATAATCAAAATATGTTTATCAAGCAGTTCAGCAATTTGTGCAACAACCATCAAACCACTAATACCGCAGCAAGCAATAGTGTCAAACTGATTTTTAATTTTTCTAAGATCACAAACAGCTTTTATAATAATCTTATTACGCTCTTTATGATTTAACACACGGCAAGTATGGCTAGCACCTTGAATAACTTTACCGTCTGGAGTACGACGAAAATCATCGGGCTTTTGGCTCAAAACATTCATATAAGTGTGGATGGCCGGATTCGAACCGGCTATTCAAGAAAAGAAAGAAAGGATAAAGAAAAGAGTCTAGTCCCACCTAGAAGCATCCACAAAAATCAGCAATCATCTTCCGTTATATCAGGATAGTAATTCTTTCCATAAGAAGGAACCTCGGCATCTTCTTCTTCATCCATCCAAGGTTCTTCATCTAGACCAAGATCATCGGCATTTTCTACCAATTCATCATAGTCATAATCATACTGTTCGTAATCATCACTATAACGCATAATCAACCTTCCTTTCTTTCCAGCATTATACACCAACCAAACATACTTGTCAAGTGGGCCCTCGGGGACTCGAACCCCGAACCTAAGAGTTAAAAGCTCCTTGCTCTGCCAATTGAGCTAAAGGCCCGCCTTATTATTCGGTTACGGTAATTTCTTCGTAAGAATAACTTTTGATATTTTCTGTAGTAAAATCATACAGTTTGTCAAACACATCAGCCCAATCAAAATCCTCTTCCATGGATAGTTGAATATCGGCTAAAGTCTTACCGTCCTCAGTCAAAATATCATAGATGCGAAGGTTCTTCATCATCACTTTCCTTTCTTGTTCCAACAGTCTACCATACTCTTATCGGCTTGTCAACAGAAAAACTTTAGTGACCCCACTGGGTTACGCTCCCAGGTCTCCGGCGTGAAAGGCCAGCGTACTGACTACTATACTATGGGGCCAGCCATCGCAACTCAAACGTCAGCCTCCGGTTTGCTATTCTACATAATCGGTATTCTGTTGTCAAGACTTTAGTTGTTTTTGAATCGAAACGGTGTATTATAATTTAGCGAGACATAACTATAGGAGTTCTATTATGAAATGTACTAATTGCGACAAGGATACCAATAACCCCAAATTCTGCTGTAGATCGTGCGGCATATCTTATAATAACAGAATTCAACCTAAAAGACGCAAAAATACTAGGTATTTCAAATGTTTAAAATGTAAAACCAAAACTGAGTTTAATACTAACAATCCCAGAAAATATTGCTCTAAACAATGTCAAATAGAACATAAAAGGGAAAAATCAGATTCTCTTATAGAAAAACAAGGTTTTGGTAATGGTTACTACCATAACTTCACTATTAGAAAATATTTTATCCGTAAATATGGAAACAACTGTATGATATGTGGACAGTCTGGAGACAATTGGAATGGTAAGCCTATTACTTTAATTGTAGATCATATTGATGGTAAATCTAATAATAACCACTTGGATAATCTTAGGATTGTATGTCCTAACTGTGATTGCCAATTACCTACATATAAAGCAAAGAATAAAGGTAATAGTACTAGAACCTATTTTATAGTTCAAAAATAATACTGCGTTGGGGAGTCGAACCCCCTCTTGCTCAGGTTATAAGCCTGATGCCCACTACCGGCGAGCACACGCAGTGTTCATAACATTATACTCTACTTATCGGCAAGAGTCAAGCACCATCTTTAGAAAATTCTAAGTTGTTATCCCGCAAGCACTTACGTCGAACTCGGCCCGCCAAATTTTCTCTAAGTCTTTTAATATCAACAACTTAGTGGTAGATGCTGGATTCGAACCAGCGAAGGCAATGCCAGCAGATTTACAGTCTGCCCTCGTTGTCCGCTTGAGTAATCTACCTAAGCGGCTGGAACAAGATTCGAACTTGTGGAGGATTTCTCCTCGTCGGTTTAGTAAACCGGTGCATTAGACCACTCTGCCATCCAGCCAAGCACGAAGGGTAGGAGTCGAACCTACACAGAGCAAATTAACAGTTTGCGGCACTACCATTATGCTACCTTCGTAAAATTCCGGGACTAGGTTCCGCCCCTAGACAAGAACATCCAAAGTGTTCTGTGCTACTGTTACACCATCCCGGAGAGCCCACAACTAGAATCGAACTAGTATTAGATGATTACAAATCAACTGTATTACCATTATACTATGCGGGCAATCTACCTATTATAATCAATAGTGATAATCCTCGCAAGCCCGACGCTTTTCAGCGGATCGGGTTCGCAGTCGCTTGGGGCGATTGTCCATAACGGTATCCCGATGTTCCTTGTGTCCCGTTGACAACTCCCAAGGCTTCTTGACCTTGACCTTGATTTTGTTGTGATTGCGTCGTGGGCGAATATCGTCGTTGAGGTGGTGCATAGTCATGCCATATTCCATTGTCGTGTAAATAAAAAACTTTGTCTATGTTAGGATCATAAGCCATTAGACAGTATTGTATAGGATACACAATCTTTTGTCTAGATGGTATTTTTGGAATTTTTAAATCACCTTTTTGATAATCTTTAACGCCAGTATATGCCAAACCTAACAGAGCAATTAGCACACCAATCCATTGGATCACGCTGTCCCATCCTTTCCGTTTAATCATATCATAGTTATCGGCACTTGTCAACCTTTTCTTTAAAAAATCCTAAGTGGTTGATGCTATTGCACTTACGACAAATTTGCCCGGCCCCGCTCGCCCTAAGTGCTTATGCAGTAAGGGTTTGCGGTTAGTCTTAATTATTTTCGTCTAATCTACCGCTCTGCTCTGTCCATATCAATAAATCGACATCCGCCATCGTCATGTTGGGAAAATAACTAGATGCTAGCTTATGAAATATTCTTTCGTAATAAGAGTATGTTTTAGGATTTTGCGGAGTTGATGATGGAGCATCTTCTATACCATGGTTTTTGATCCACTTTAGAATATGAGTATCTAAAACAGCGTATGTACAATCTCTACGAGTATGTAGCAGAAAGAATCTGGCAGTTTTTGGACCAACCCCATAAATAGATAATAGATCCTCAATATTACAGTGCCGAAGATCAACACTCAAACTCTGATTAAAAGCCTTAGAGATTCTATTGTACTGTCCTACACGATTAGCAACCAACATATTGTGTATGCCAATCTCTCCCAATTCTCTCAAAACATCGAACGGGTTGTCTGTAGTATGAAAGATTTTACTAATCGTTCTGCTAACCGTATCAGAGTTTTTACCAGCAACCATGATACAGAATAGCCAGAAAGTTTCTAGCTCACTATCTGTACGATCAAAGTTAGTAATGCGTTTTGGATCAATCATCTTTATCGTTACCTAGGGTCCATCCACCCATCTTTGCGATTACGTTCAGTTTCAAAACTTCCGTTTGCTTATCAGCAGTTAGATAGTCTCTAAAGCCACGCTCATCAATATAGAAGTATTCATCTAATGTATCATACTTATTACTCTCAAACAAACTTGTAACCGCCGCTTCAACAGAACTTTTATCTGTAGAGTAAATTAGTTCCAGAGTACCGCACTTGATATAATATTTAGACATTTTTCAATTCCTTAGTAGGCATATTCATATTCAAACTGTCCATAAATATCTTTATCCCAATCACTAAAACTCTCAACCCCAACATCTATCACAACCGGAACCCATGCTCCGTTTCTTCTAACGTATCCAAAGTTCCCTCTATGATGATCGGAGTAGTCTAGTCCACAATTATCTAATTCCCAAAGTATTTCCCCAATGATAGTACAGTTACGGCAACCACCCTCAAAACATTCTCCGTCACAATACTCGTCATTACACTGTGACATCAATCTAGCAACTTCTGTCAAATAACCATACTCTGTCAATCCTTGATTACTATTTCGGCGAATTCTGCCAACTTGACCGTACACACGCGGAGCCAAGTCTTGCTCTGCCAGAATACTTTGAACTTTATGAGCAAAATCTGCTTCCTCTTTAGATCCGAACTCTTTGAAACCTACACGTTTACGATCTATCTTTCTGTCTTTGATAATATAGAAAGCATTTTTACTTCCCTCATCATCATACAAACCCAAATATATATTAGCCATTGTTTATCTCCGTTCTAATATATTCCATAGTATCATCCCATTCACAATCGGTACATACTGGTTCTCCCATTTCGGAATAATACGAAGGTTCTACATAAGCATAGTTATCACACTCTGGACATTCCCAACGATGTCTAATCTTCTTATCATTGATAGTTTTCCAGTTTTCCATAGTAATCCTCAATGAGCAGGAAACAATACATTAGCCAAACCACGAACGCACAAGTCACAGTGTACGCTATTTTTGGTTTTTGTGCAAGTGACAACTCCACGACCACGACGAATTTCCGGGCAAGTGACAAACTTTTCACCTTCCAGCACAACCAGTTTCGGCAGTGCTGATCGCCATGCTGCAACCTTATTCTTACCACGCGGACGCTTAGGGGCAATTTTAGTATCACTATCACACCATGCGAACAGTTTGAAACCAGCAGCCTTAGCCTGTTTCATATCTTCACCATCATGGATACTAGCATACATATTGATATACTTGCCAAGTTCCATAGACAATCTGGTATCATAAATATGGGTATAAGCCCACATGGTCGGCAGACTACCACCACTGGCAAGAATATTCTCACAAGCCCACAATACATTATCAACATATTCATTGTCAAGTTCACCATACTTGAAAAAGTCGCCACGCTCATGCCAGCGAACATCTTTATTTTTCTTGACGGCATCCACCAGCATGGAGCGAATACGATTCTTTTCTGTAACAAGATTTTGCATACCGGCAGGACGAACACCGGGATAGATATTTTCCAAATCTTCTGCATAGCATCCGTTACCGAGAAAATCACAATCGGACGGACAACTATCACCAACCGGACGCGAAACCACAATACAATTTTCCTTACCCAACTTATCATTACCATTTGCAGTTTTCATCATTATTCTCCCTTGTCTACCGATTCTACACTATATTATCGGCTAGTCAAGACCAATTCTTGAAGAAATTATTTTTTGATGCAAAGGCTTGTGGCATAAGGACTTACGTCAAACGGGGCCGCCCGGATTTGATCTAAGTCTTTATATGCCAACAACTTAGCGAGAGCGACGGGACTCGAACCCGCAACCTCTAGCGTGACAAGCTAGCGATCTAACCAATTGATCTACGCCCCCAACAATAGCCCCAGCAGGAATCGAACCTGCAACTAGAGATTAGAAGTCACTTATTATATCCATTTAACTATGGGGCCGTGCCATCTATTATACCATATCCACTCAATGCCGCAAGCCCCTATGGCGTCCCATAGAGGCTATACGGTTTGATGGTGGGATCACTTTACCATCGTTATATTACTAGCAGCAGACCCCTTCCCGGCAACCACGCCGGTTATTAGTTGGTTAGACTCTGCTAGGTGGGTCTGAGCCCACATCATTACGCGGGACGAATCCCGCCGCACTATGCCTAAAATCTATTTATACTGGCATAGTCCAGTTTGTCAAGATCAAGCCTCGACGGTTTCCTTCTCAACCTTACCAGAGTGGGCATCACCGGCCTGCTCCGCAGTCACGCCCGTGACCCTAGCACGCCAGACCTTATAACCCTGCTCCGAAAAAGCCTTGACCTCGCCAGCCTTGACATTCGCATGAACATCGCCAGGGAGGCTATCGCTCAGGCAAGAACGAATCGAATCCACAACGCCGTCACGATCAAGCTCATCCGCAACCACATCAACCACAAAGCTAAACTTCTTCATTGTAAAAAACCTTTCCAAAAGTGTTATCGAACCAAGTAAACCAATTATACATCCAACATTATCACTTGTCAAGGGCTAGGTCGAAACTTTGTGTTTTCGGGTTCAACCAGCGTCTTGTCGTGTGATGCTATCATTCTACCATATAGTATCGTCATCGTCAAGGTGTTTGCATGAATGATTTTTTGGTATTCTCATGATTTGTTCTAAGTTATTGAAGCATAAGGAGTTACGTCAAATTTGGCCGGCCCGCCTCGCCGTAAGTGTTTTACGGACAAGGCTTTAGGTCAAGAGAGAAAGCCCTCACAACCCAACCCAACCAGATCACGCAGCAACATCTCGGCCGCTTCGGGCGTCTTGAGAGTAATGCTCTGTCTGGTGTTTGGGGGAGCAGGCACGAACCTGTCATACTTCCAGCCGCCCACCATACCATCGGTCCAATCCTTGCTCTCCTTCAAGCCCCAGCCAGTAGCCATCCGAATTGCCTTGATGCAAGGGATGCGGTTGTCCAGAGTCATACCGCCCGTGATCGTCACCTGTCGCCTCTGGTTCACACCCAGCGCCACTTCCAGCGAACAAACAATCTTCTCAAACATATCCAGACTGCAACCATTAGAAATCATGGTAAGAGCCTCACGCACACCCAGTTCAACCTTAATCATTCTCTCTCCTCCAAAATATAAACTTGTTTACCGTTAGTCAAGAGAGTAGCATACTCGCTACCATCCCAAATGAATTCGTTACTATCGCTTTCTCGTCGCCAGTGCGGATCTCTCAGTGGGTTATAGTACAATTTTTCAAGATTGTCAATAGGCAAAGCTGGATGAAAATCTTTTCTCAACATCACTTCTTCACATCGCACCCATCCACTCACATCATGCACACCAGCCTCAAATACCTGTTTAGCCTTATTCGGCCGGTTCCACAGGATACAACCCCGCATCTCTAACTGATATTTTTTGGGGTCAACGTAGTATACATCAACTGTTTCCCCACCCTGCTTAACCTTTATTTGCCAGTGCATATAATGCTGGCCATTACTCAGGTGAA
>Ga0049080_10000143_pt1 | contig 22727 bp, 41 predicted proteins | sample GreLakmeER15MSRF_FD_66716 | JGI IMG/M metagenome (GOLD analysis project Ga0049080, IMG submission 66716) | Freshwater lentic microbial communities from great Laurentian Lakes, MI, USA - Great Lakes metaG ER15MSRF | ecosystem: Environmental > Aquatic > Freshwater > Lake | place: Great Lakes... | reverse complement strand
CATAACCATTTTATTTTTTTAATTAGCTTCTTCCAAACCATCGATAAACTCTTCTACCTCTTCTAGTAGAATGGGATCGTCTATTTCAAATCCATCCTTATCTCTTAAAAATGCATCTACTACCTTACCCTTCGAGTCAATTAGCTCCTTGTAGTAAAATACACTCGTTTCATCTTGGAGAGTATAGGTATTCTCTATAACATTTACCTCTTCTTTTTTTAGTAATTCCATGGTCTTTAATTTTTATTTGTTTGACTCTCTAAAAGTAATCATACACCTCGAGGATGAAAAATGAAATCTCCCTTAAAATCCAAGCTCTGAGAGATCTTTTGTTCTCTCTAAATCTTCTTGGTCATATTGAGTTGGGTAGTAGATTTCATTCAATGGAATATCCATGTTGTAAACTCCGACTCTCCAGTAGCTTCTTTCCCCGTCTCTTTCTCTTATATTATCTCCGGGTCTTTTTGATTGAGCACCTGTGTTGTAAAGTTTGTACCTAGGGAATCTTGGTTGTACTCTGACGTACTTGATTCCTTTGTAAACAACAACGAATAGGGAATCCTCATCATAGCGTGGACGAAATCTTGCGGATCTAACACAGACCAAATCATTAGCCTTGACATCGAGCAGTGGAGGTGGGACATCCTGATCTGGAGGTAAGAACTTAGCACCCCGTGCAGCCAAATGAACTATTGTTTTTGGGTCATCTTTCAGAAACCCTTTTAATCTCCCATTGGACTTTCCAGTCATCACCATGACTTTTCCATGAAGCCTGAAAGTTGGTGAGTCAATCAGGATGAGGTCATTTGGTTTGGGATAGACGTAGTTGATATGATCCCTAATGTGCATCATGATTCGGTTCTCGCTAGTTCCTTCTGGCCAATCCCTCCAGATGAGGTTGGGTTTACACCAAGTCGGAAATCTCTTTTTACAATCTTCCAAAAGAATTTCCAGCATCTCAGGATAGTATCCGTAGATCTCTTCGAGGTATTCTGGTAATTGTTTCATATTCTAAAAGTAAGAAAACTTAGTGAACGAAAAAAATGAAACTTAGAAAGACTCAACAAAAAAAGTGGACTCACTTAGCGAATCCACTTAGGTGTAATCAAACAAACACGGGAGGGGGCTAAGTCCCCTATAGGAACCCGTCTACTTTTTGGGGTCCCCTTCCAACATCGATAAAGCTTTTCGCAAGTGGTTTGCGTAGAACTCTTGATCGAAGGTGGGTTGCTCCCCAAAGCTTTTAATACTCTTTGCTACATAGTCCAGGGTCCAAAGGATCTCTGCCTTTGTCTCCTTGTCTAATCCTTTTTTCTCTCCATCCATTTTATATACATTTTAGCTGCGATTGCTCGTCGTTGGGGTTCAAATTTGTACTTCGGTTTCAAAATAGCCATTGCTAATCTTATGAACCTCTCTCTTTCCGACGCATCTTCGAATGTGAATCTAATTGGATTTGCTAAAGTTGCCATATTGTTGTTTTTAATTCCAATCAGCTTCAAAGTCACATTTTCCATTTGCCTCCACACACTCCTTGATCTTCATTCCTAACTCCCAACGGGCATAAAGCATCAGGTATGCTTTGGTCAAAATCATTGCTTCTTTTTCACCAATTCCGTTTGCTTCATCAATTAGCTCTAGGTGATTACAAAGCATTTCGTCGTTATAAGATTCCCGGCCTTCAAAGAACTTATCAATCTTCTCCTTGTTTTGTCCAAGAATACCAAGTGCATGATCGAGACCTTTTTGAATGTCTGGAAGGTCTTCAGTTTCAAATAAGAAATGAGAACCTATAACTTCACCTCCTGGGTATGTTTCTCCGGTTTCCAGATCTTCCCATCCGGGATCTACAATAGGTGTTTCTTTTCCGCCAAAGTTGGCAGGGTCTCGGCTGTCTTGGACTCCAAACCAAAACTTGCCTTCAATGTCTCCGTGATAGTATCGTCCCATAGTTTTTAAACGTTTTCGATTTTTTTCATTTCATAAAGGTCAAACATACAATCTTCGTTAAGATCCATACAATTCCAAATCCCATTTTGAAAATAGTAAAGGTATTCGCAGTGCATGCCCATTGCTTTCTCCTTTAACTCAAAAAGAGATCTAAAGGGGTATTGTGCAATGTTGCTCGGATCCTGTAGTACATCCGGTTCCTTGCTCGGAATATCCAAACCCCGAAGATCCTTCGGTTCTGCGAAGAGTTTGTCGAGATTTAACTGATTGTAGTTAACGACCAGCAATTTACCTACATGTTCTGGATATCCGTCGTGGTGACAATAGATGGCTTGGATGGTTCCATCCTCGTTTGCTTTTGAGATTAAAGATCTTGTTGCCATTTGAGTTTGTTATTTGATTACATAGCTAAAGTAATCTAATGTTACGATTAAAAAAATCGAAAATGAAAAATCCACGTATAATCCGGAACAGATGAAAAACTCCACTGTGTAGCAGCCTTATTTTTACGTGGGGTTTTAACAGGGTCTTGGTAAATAAAAAATGTGGAGAGAAAACTCCCCACATTTTTACCTATATTGTTTGGTAGTGTTTTTAGAGGTTATCCAAGACATCTGTAATGATATCATCTTGATTTACATAGTCTGAAAGATCCACACCGCTCAAATCTACCTCAGCTTTAACTGCGTAAACCCCATTGCTTATTTCTTCTCCATCCATATCAATATCAAGCTCATCGTATATTTCTTGAGTATTACTGGAAGCATTATTACCCCAATTGAAAGAATCAAATGCTCCTTCTAAATCTCCAACTTCATAACGATCATCATCATCGTCTTCAGCATAATCATCTATATTTATGTTTGCAACTTCACCGACTATTGCATTCCAAAGTCCGCTTGTGTCCCATTCCCCGATGATAGCTCCAGCAAATTTTGCATTAACTTCTGTGGAATCTCCTGTGTCGTCGCCGAGTTCAAAGTCGAAATTTTGTTCTGGATAAGCATCAAAGAATTCGTAGAAGCTTACATTATCCATTGCATCCTTAAACATCTCCCTTGTATAGGTTTGTTCCTTCATCCCAACTCTTTCTAAGTCACGAAGCAAATCTTTGTCATCATTTTCCTCGTTCATTTCGGATGATGCTGCAGAGAAAAAGTCGTGGAATTTTTTTATGTGTCCCATTACTAATTTTTATTTGTCTATATATTCCATAACCAAATAAAAAAGGCCAACAGTTACCTGTGGCCTTTGATACAATAAATAAACAATTAACCTTTATCGTCTAGGCTGGATTTAGCCTGTTTTTGTTTTGGACAATCAAATGTACAAAATCTTTTTCTTTCATGTCTTCTTTAAGTTGACGTAGTAATACTTTTAGAAGCATTTGTTTCTCCCACTTCTCTAAGGCATCCCCGGACTCTTTAATTGCTTCTACAACTTCAAGAATCCTTTCCCATAAGAATGATTGCTTTTTTGACATATGTGGTTGTGTTAATAATACTCCTCAAATTTAAGGATAAACCCTCAGGTAAAAAAACTTTTAACCTACTTTTTTAACAATTGTTGTTTAACATTTGTATATGGAACATTAAACAATTAAGTAAATCTTGTCCTTAATTTTAGAAAAATCCCCATTTGTTTAACATTTCAAAGGATTTGTTAATTGTTTTTGTAGGTAAAATTGAACAAGAATTGTTAATAAAGTCAAAAACGAGGTTAATTACTTTCTTTCAAAGAAATCACACTTCTCCAACCAATTGGGGTCAAAGTTGCTAGGCCAATTAGCCCAACCGTTATCTACACCATGTTGGTTAAACTTAACTTCATCAGACTTTAACATCCCAGATGAACCTAAAATGTCAATTATTGTTTCAGCTTCTTTTTTCTTATCTCCTTCAAGTTTTTCTGTCAAAGCAACACACTTGGAGTGGGATGAATATCCTAACTCCCGACGAAATTTACAATGATAACAGTTGGGTTTTAAGGCAAATCCCAAATCATTTAATTGTGATTTTAACTCCTCAATATTTTCTGGATCTTCCATTATTCTTCTACTAAATAAATTTCATCACCAACCAAGACCTCTTGATTCAAGATATCGTCGATTGAACATCTTCCCTTGACCCCATTCTCTTCAAAGTAGACAAGAGCATCGTCTGACCAATAGTCGGGGTCATCCAAATAGATACGAATGGTCTCTATGGTATTGTACTCCTCAGTCCCACCCCAGTTATCTACTACATCTACTATTTTTGAAATCTTTTTCATACTCGTCCGCTGATAATTGCATCCACCCAAATTGCTACATAAAAAAGACCAAAGAGAAGCAAAACGGTAAATAAGCTAACCGCAAATTCTTTGGGATCTTCCTTTATTGTAATCCAAAGTTCTTTAAGTTCTTGTATCATTTCTGTCTGTTTTACTGAGTAAAATTACTAAAGATCTTCGAATACAAAAAATGAGAACAAAAAAATACCTCCGAAGAGGTATTTCCAGGAATAATTGTAGTTTACAAACAAACACTCCCTATGGTAGGCTAAAATTGGATATTTTTAGTCGTCAAAACTACCTACCAATTTTTTTGGAGATTAAGCTCCAATCACCTCGTTGACAAGCTTGTCCGTGGTGTAGAAAGTACGGGTTGAACCGTCTTTACGAACACGTACAATTTGTTCTCCTGTTGGTGCAGTTGCCTCTAGAAAGTCAAGGATGACCTCAGCACCAGGGCGCATGCGAGAAGCAGTTGTCTCATCGATGGTTTTCTTACTAAAGACCTGCAAGTGCTTGTCGGTCTTTACTTTGAGGGTTTTCGTACCCAATGAAGCAATAGCTTCGTTCTTTTGATTTTTCATAAATCTTCCTGTTTTAGGATCTCTAATTAATGTGCTCATAGTTGAATCACTCCGCTAAATTAAACAATGGTTTCTAAATAAAAAAATTCTTTGGAAAATTTTTCTCCTTTTTTTTAGGAGAGGGAAATTCCGGTCCCTTTAATCAATTCTGCAAAAGCATTATTTTGTTTTTCCTCTTCTAACTCCTTCACAGATTCCACGAAGGCAGCAAAAGCCATCATCAAGAATTGTTGATGTCCGTTCTGAATTGCTGTTAGAGCAATCAAATTTGCATGGGCAAGAATTTGTAGATCTTCATCATCTTTTTCTTGTCCCTGTTGCATGCATCCAAATGCGTTGTGTTTGAATGCATCTAAAAGTTCTTTCTTTTTCATGGTGAGTTGGTTTGATTACATAGCTAATATAGAAATACTTAGTGTACTAAAAAAATGAAAACACAAAAAACCCCGAGGATCACTCGGGGTCTTGGGGAATCAAAGGCTGGCAGGTCCTTCGATTGTTTCTTTTGCCTTTCTGACCTTAATGATGGAATCAATAGCAAAGGTTCTGATAATTACTTTGTTGATTAGACCTCCTTGATCTCCTTCGGTTTTATCAGGGAGACCAATAATAGCTTCCTTGTCGATTTCCTGATCTCCTAGAAGGTAGGTTGATTTTCCAGGTTTGACGAAGATGCACTCGAGGTAGAGTTTACCTTTGTGTTCTACGAAAGGTGTTCCATCCACACGCTCACCCCATTGGCGTGGTCCTGGTTCGAACCCGGAATCGGCGATAGCTTCAAAGAGAGCAATTGTGGTGAGGTCTCCAGCGTTTTGTTTCTTCAAGCGGCGGTTAACCATATTCTTATAGCCTTTACCGTTTTTGAAGATCATCACTTGAGATCCCGTTGTTACTTTCTTGATTTTGCCTTGCATTGGGTTTTGCTGACCTCCAACAAGTTTAACTTCAGTCACAGCATCTATTGAGATGATCTGTGCTCCTTTAAAATCTTTTAGTTTTTCTATGAGTTCCATAATTGGTTTGTTTGATTACATAGCTAAAGTAATCTTTATCCTCGAAAACTAAAAATGAAACGGGGTTAATTTTTAAAAAAATGATAAAACACAATGGGAGTTGTCGTAAACAAACTTTTTCCCATCATAGTTCTCTGTAAGAATTGTCGGGTGGATAATCACATTACCCGGTTGGCTAGGAATAAGATACTCATCTCTGGATATGTCCAAATCTATATCTGTAAGTCTTAGCCCCATGCAATAAGTCCATTTGGGTTCTTGAATTATTTGTAATTCCCTTTTTCCATCTTCGTATTTAAAAGCGTTACTTTTGCAATCCGAAGCATTTCTAATCTTGGTATTCCAATGCCAATTTAAAAATGGAAATACATTTTCTTTTATTACCTTTTTATAGACCTCATGTAAAAAAAGATTGCTTAGAGGAATATTAAGTTGGGATCCTTCTTTCTTTCTTATAATTTGGGAAGCGTATTCTACTAACCATATGACCTCGTTGCAAAAATCTTTGGTGAACAAAGGGAATTGTAATATTCCACCCTGGGTGCTACATTGGTTTGAAATGGATTCATAATCCTTTGTGATAAAATTTGGGTTGATGTACGTTGACATCCAGCAATCCCAATCTCTCACATCTCTAACATTCGAGAAGTTTTCCGTTTGACTTGTTAGAGAGTTTGATTCTTGCCAAACAAAGTTCTTTCTGAAAAAGGCATAAGCATTAAAATCTTCTAGATGGAAAAGATTTGTTATGTCTTCTCTTGGATGTACCCCAATAACTGCAGGCATGAATTCGTCGGTTGGGATGATGTTGGTTGGGAATGGTGTATTTAGAACCTTTCTTAATCCCTCCTGGGAAAGGATATAGGCATGCATGTTGAGAGAATAGCCAACCCTTACTACGTGTTCATTAATTGGTTGATCTTCGTGACCAGGAACTAGTGTTCTTCCAAGATAAATTATATCCCAATCGTCGGGAATAGCATTCCATTCATCTTCCGTTGGCCAATCTTGGATTAAAAAATCTTCCTCTAAAAAGAGTGTGTTCCCAACCTTATCCCCGTAAGCCGTCTTCCAAGACCAATAGTGAGAAATTGAACATCCTAGTTCTCCGGGGGTGACACTTCTGTTCCATCGGGCAGAATCATCATTTAACTTCCATCCTTGGTAAATCCCCCACGTAAAGGGAATCTCTTCAGTTAAGTCAGAAACCTTTCTTCCGTTTGCTGCACCCGCGACAAAGAAAGGGATTTCTTTGTGATTGGGTATTTGCCAAAACTTTTGACAAATAGAATTGTAATCCCTGCTTATATTAATTATATAGGAAAAATCTATCTTCATATCTTTATTTATACTGGTCATAATAAAATGCTCTACGCTCGTACGCGCACATAGTATGTTACGAACATACTATAATTTAAAGACCCGAAAGAGTTGTCTGAATCTGATTGATTGGAGGATCCAGATCGGTTCTAATAGCACCGGTTGCTCCAGTTAGAATAGAATTTATAAATTCAGTCGTACCAGTTTGAAAAGTATAATTCCATTTGGTATTATCTGTCACAGACTTTGAGAAGATGTGAAGATTTAAAACATCCTTCGCATAGAAGTAAGTTTGTGTTGTCGAAGTTGACGTTATTGTTTTTTTAAAATATTCCATTATCTATTTGTCCATGTTTGTTGAAAAAAATCATATCTGGTTCCAGGCACAATATTAACGGCCCTAACTTCAGAAGCTAGAGACTTAGTATATGATGTTGCACTAGATCCCTTGGATTGGGAAAATGCCAATGATTCAGTTGTAGAATTTGTAAAATCGTAGAATTCCCCGAATTCTCCCCCTGTACCGCTTAACCTTAATTGAAATCCAATTTCTGAAGTCCTCCCGTTTGTTGAGTCGGGATTAGAGGGGGGATTCACGTTGGTTGAAAATGAAACAATTCTTGTTGCCATCCCCATATTTGCCGCAACTTCCATAACTCTACCACCAGAACTATAAACGGTAAAATTTTGGCTGATTGGCCAAGATGCCTCAACTGGTCCTGTATTCTCATTCCACATTACAGTCGAATAATTTATATCAAAATCTGGGTTAAGCCCAAGAATGTGTATACCAAAACAAAGTCCCATATTATACTCCTACCCCTATTGTTCTTATTTCCCAGCCAGAACTTCCATAAATCATTTGAAATTGGAAAGATGCTTCTCCAGCCCCAATTTCTGCACTTGCAAAGGTTGTGTAAATTCGAGCCCCGTAAATATTAGAGGTTACATCCCCAGAACCATCATAGAAGATATCTTGACCAAGGACTGAAACAACAAATTGCATTTGAATTGACATACTTTATATATCAACAAAAAAGTCCGAGAGAAAACTCCCGGACTTGGTGGATAATTCAAACCAATTAAACCATCACCACCATGAATTGTAATAAACTGTGTAACCCTCGTCGATTGCTTGTTTTGCTTTTTTGACGAATTCTAAATCATCTTGTATTTCGTCTTCAGATCCTTCTGAACTTCCGAAAAAGAATCCTTCTGTTTCCGGAAGATCCGGTTTAGTCTCTAAAAGAGCTGTAGCCAATCGTTGAATATCCTCGCTTGTCAGCTGGACAGGCCTGCAATTGAACTCTTCTTGACCTCCTTTTTCATTGTAGAGGGATTCCATCCAACCGTGGAGGTTTGGATGTTTTCTCCAGTAGTGAAGATCATCTAATTCATCCTGAACATCTTGTAGTTCATCCTGAAAGTCAACTTCCTTTGAAGGCTTGAACTTTGTCTTGTAGGCATACATGTCTAATCCCATGGCGTATTGTTTTTAATTACACTATAAAAATAGAAATAACACACGTTCAGAAAAAACGATTAGATTATAAAAGATCGGAAAAAGAATGGATCTCCAGTAAGATTTCCTAAGACAACATTCTTACGAATCTGATCTTGGCCTTCCTCTAATGAATCAACCTCAATGGGTGGAGATTCAAGTTCATCTAATAGTTGCATTGGAAGTGCCATGGCTCTTGATGAGATAAGTGTTTGCTCCCAAATATCATCGATTGTATCAAAGGGTTGCTCTAAGAGGAACTTTCGGATGTCTTCTTTAGATTTTCCTTTAACGATGAAATTAAGTCCTCTTAACGGACCAAAGTGATGATTTACAAAGCTAATTAATGTTCCGCTTTCATTGATGTATGGTTCTGTGACCAACTCTTCTTCTTGTTGATTTAGTAAAATTAGCATTATGTTTCCTTTTCTTTTTATTAACACTACAAAGTTACGAATGTTCCACGGATAAAAAAAACGTAGCAACAAAAAAGGTCGAGGGGTTACCTCGACCTCTAATGAGAAAAAGCACGTGTTTCCTAAATACCTACTTCTTCATCATTTTCTCATTGGTCTTACGACCACGTACCATATTGAATGCAAAGTTGACAATACGTTCGCAGGGATGCACTCCAGAAATGACCGTGCTAGTGAAGCCCTCGGTAAATCCAGTCTTCTGAGCAATCTTTCTGATATCACCTCGACGAAGACGCCGATTGATCTGAGCAATTTTAGCGGTTTGAGAAAGTCGTCCCTTCTCCACCTTAACTTCAGTAACCTCCTTTTTGTTCTTCGGTTTTGCCTTTGCTTTGGCTTTGACCCCAGTAACAATAGATTGTGGGATTTCCACAATTTCTGATACCTGAGCGGTGATCTCAGCAGGTTTATCTTTCAAGGCTCTGGTCCCGTACGTGAGGGGGGTTGCGGTTCCTTTTGGGGTTCGCTTAATTTTTCCCTCCACACCCAACACCAACTTTCGAGCAAAAATAGCGGACCGGGTACGTCCAAGTGCTTTCGCAATGGTTGATCCATCTGTGCCGCGGGAAATCATCCCACGTAACATTTGGTCGTCGCTTTCGCTCCAGCGAAGGTTCATAAAATCAGGTTTTTCAGTTTTTTTCATGTGCATGAATTTAGATTGATTAATTGTTTATTACTGTACCTCAAATATAATAAATATTTCGGTTTAATAAAAATATTATATGTGATTGTTTGTTACTTTTTTAACAACTTGCTTCTTGTTAGGATTTTCGGCAACCATGGATTCAGCAATACATTCCAAAGTTAGTGTAAGTGACTTTAGATTCTGAACTTCCTGAGCACTGACCTCCTGACCCTTCTTTTGTTTTTCTTCTAACTTTCTCACTAGAATAAACAATTCATTTACTTCTTCATTTAGCGTTGACATCTCTTACTCCTTTCTTTTTCAATAACATATACAAATTAGAGAGATAGGTTAGGTTCTCTTCAACCTGCCTATTCATCATAATGGAATTCTTATCAGATAGTATATCTAAGGATTGTTCTCTAATTTCATCAGAGATCCTTACTAATATTAATTCCTCCTTGACCAAAAGATTTAAAACAGATTCAGCCAGATCCTCGTGGAAGAATACTATATTTGCTAGGTCCAAGATGTTTATATTTTTAAATCTTTCTTCTTCCATAATGACAAAGTTATACACCAAGAGCGATAAAAAAAAATGAAACCACAAAAAAAGCGGATCCAAAGATCCGCTTTATATCAATGACGATAGAAACTAAAAGTCTCCATAATTAACTTGGAAGCAAGGAATTCCGTTGTTCCTCCACATTTTTACAACCTGATCGCGGTCATCGTAAACACAAAGAATATTCTTTTTCTCTTCTCCCGGAAAATTCTCGTTTAGCCAATTCTCCTTTAGCTCTGCATCTTTCATGAAGAGGATTGGTGGGGTATTGGGTCTCATAAGTAAAAGATCAAACTCGATGTGATACTCTTTAAGCCAATCCAGGGTTGCTTCCTTCGTGGCATCGGACCTTCCGCTGAATATGACCATTTGAAATCCAGCATTCTTTAAGACCTTAAAGGTCTCAACAACTGGCCAGTTTGGAGTATCAAGTTTAACATTTTGTGGGTCAAAGAACTTAGACCAATTAATCTTGTCCCCCTCCATTGTGGCTAATGCTCTACGCTCTTTAATATCTGCGAGAGTTCCATCCAGGTCAAAGATTACTGTTTTTTGTTTCATTTTTATTCCTTTCCTTTCGTATTAGTTGCCTTAAGAGCAAGGATTACAAGAGAAGCCCCGAAGAACGTCTTGATTGAGTAAGTAACTTCTAATCCCATAAGATTTAAACCCCATATAAGCATAAAGGGTCCAACAACAAAGATTAAAAGTGCAGTTAATACAATAAGTGCTACTGCACCGCCTGCTCCTAAGTATCTGATTAATTTATTTAATTCACTCATTTTTCACTACAAATTTACTAACAAAAGTTAGATTAAAAAAATTTTTCTACATTTCCCAGTACTTCACACCAGGTTCTTGACTGGTCCAAGCACTTTCTCCATTAATATCAATTCTGACAATATCCTCTTTGAAATGAAGATTGGCGATATACTTCTGGGGTGACTTAACCTTATCATAGGTTCGAACCCTTCCATCTCTGGTATAAACTGTTACTTCATCTCCTCCCGGTTCCACACTTAGTGGATTTGTGCGATACTGATCTGCTACTCTTATATGTTTCATATTATGTTTGTTTTGCTTTGCCTAGTCCATAGATGAAAAGAAATCCAAGTGCAAAGAAGAGTGGTTGTTGCTTGATAAGCAAATAAATATACCCACCAACTGCTTGGAAAAGAAGAACGAATACTTCTATGATCCCCGAAAACTGACTTAGTATGTACAGGAACAAGAGTATAACTACTAATCGGAAACCTAACTTTATCATGTCTTATGTTTTTGTTATGTTTCAAAATTAGTAATTATTAGCGTACTAAAAAAACGTCGTCTAAGCTTTTCTTTATTTTCTCGAAATACTCAGCTTCCTTCAACGTCATAAGACGTTTAGAGGTGTTGGTGTTCTCACCAGAATATATTATTACCTCATCACCCACTAGTTCCACTTCATCTATTTTAAAGATTCTCATGTTTAAAATGTTTACTGCATATTGCTGTGAACTCCATTTATTTAGTTCTTCCATTTCTACAAAAATAAAAAAGGAGCCGATTCTTTTCAGAATACATGCTCCTTTGGGTTAGTTGGGGTATGCATGTATATATCATTGACGATATACAAGGTCGTTACCCCGGTACTTTTTATAAAGATCCAAGATGACCACGTATGGTGGATTATCACCAAGTTTGAGAATTTTACTTAAATCCTCTTTTGTAATCTCAAAGTCACCAAGATTATGACCTGTCATTAGATCTCTCATGATTTCTTTTTTGTTGTCCTTGACAACTTGCCTCCTCATTTCTCTTCGAAGCTCTCTGGCCTCTTCCCCACCGCTCTTGTAATTCTTCCACCAAAGAATCAGTTTCTGAATCATGAATTTGGATTTGTGGGTTTTTGTGTAATCATACCGATCATATGAAGTCGAATAGCATCTTTGTCTTCTTGTCTGATTGGTGCTTCGTTTACATCCCTGACTACTTCTTGCATTTTCAGGTAGATGTTTCGGGCTGCGTTGGTCACAACCTGATTGTATTGGGCTTTTAGCTGTTTAGTTCGTGGATCTTCCATGGTTCTTTATCATTAGGTTTGCTATTTCTTGGGTTGATAAATCAGATAAGATAAGTGAATGTGGATTTATCATTTTACATACACATCTCCAACACGTAACTGCCGTGGCGTTTGCGTCGACATTTTCGACCTTCCTTCCACAGCTCTTACACTTTAATGATTTGGGTTCTCCTTGTCTACTCGTAAATTTAGCTTTCTTCATATTTTCTTGAAATCGTAGAGAGGGGTTTTATCATCTTGAAAGTTCTCGTCTAGAGCCTTCTTGATGATGTAACACTTTTCATACTCTTCCTCGTCTATAAAAAATGCCAACATCCTACGGAGTGCAAGATTTGCAGACTCCTTCCCCTCATCGTTAGTAATAACTAGACCTTCCTCCTCTAATAGAGCATATCCTTCAATACACCATTTTTTAAAAGTTGTCTCGAAATCATAAGTCTCTTCGGATTGGTTTACTTCATCTTTTTCCATAACAATAGGTATTGCGATAGCTATTCTTCTTCAAGTGGGGTAAGTAACTGAATAGTCTTACAAAGACCCGAATCTTTCAGTTGTCTATACAGGGATCTGCCATGAGAAATCACTTCGAGCTCGCAATGAAATTCATCAAGCAAATCCCGAACTCTTTCCCTCATAACGGTTGCCCTGTGAAAATTGACAATTCGTTGGATCTCGTAGTAATCCTTTTTGTCTACTGTTGTCAGAATGAATTTAACTACCATACCTATTCTAGAATAGAGGTGCTGTAGTTGTTTCGACGTTTTCTGTTGCTAGTGGTGAATGTGATTCAACACGTAGCTGGTGGAGATAGCCTTTAAAGAGAAGCTTCTCTCTTTCATCCATCCCGTTATAAAACTCCTCGAAATTTCCTGCGGCTGCAGAGAAGTCTTTTACGAGGATCTCAACTGGTCTTGGTTTCATAAAAAAATACATATGATTTATATTAGAATTATTAGTAAGTGTTCCCGCATTTCAGGGTTCTAAAGGAGATTACCCCTTTTGTCGAATTTATAGTCATTGGCTAGAATTGTCTCTTTGACCACATCATCTTCCTGAAGTTCTTCATAATACTTGTAAAGTGAATTGTATAGCTCTTTACTTTTTTCTCTAGCCCATTTGGTTGTCATATCTACCAGATCCTGAAGCATCCCGTTCACATCTCTATCATCGTCATCCTCCATTTCTATCTCATCAACTTCAACCTCTCCCTCTATGGTATTCTCGTGTGAATACCTAGATGATATTCTTGCTACCGAGAAGTAGAAATCGTCGGGGGAGTATCTTTCTCTTGCGTCGAATCCGATGTTCCTTAAATCCCCAATCAGATCTACGAGGTCGCCGTCTTCAGATTTCTTTTCTTCTCCCATGTCGATGAGGTCTGTAGATTTTGTAATACCTAATCCATCACGCATGAACTTCTCTGAATCCTCGCATTTTCCAGTAAATGATGCTCCATCACCTTGGCTAAAAAATCCTGTATATTCAACTTCGACCTCATCAAATCCGAAATTCTCCTTCAGTTCTTCTTCGAACCCTTCTATAATCGGTTGGTGCCAATCGTTATAATCCACGTTGAGGTCTCGGTAATCATCTAGTACCTTTCTCTGTGCTTCTGGAGATAACTCTTCGAAAGAATAGGTCCTTTCTTCTTCGCTCTCGTCCAAGAATTCCCGAAACTTCTTTAAAGACATGATGTGTGATATTTAGCTTATATATCACACAAAAAAGAGGAGACCTTTCGATCTCCTCCTGCTAATCCAAACCAATTAAACCTGAGCTTAGCAACTCAAAGTGCTTTTAAAAATAGGAGAAGTGATCTTCTATTTCTCCTGAGAATCTTTCCTTATACTCATAGAAGAGTACTAAAAAGTTTCTTTCCTCAATTTCGGTCTGAGGGTTACCGTGTATTATGTAAATCAAGCTATTGATAACATGGTCTCTATACTCGTTTTTGGCACCAAAGTGAATAGGACGGGAATCTTCCAAGAGAGCCGGTAGCTTCTTTTTTGCCTCTCGTACTTTCAGCGATAATCTCATTTCGATTTATTAGTAAACCAAATGTATCTCATAGGTTTGATTTAAAAAAATGAAATCTTAAATACATTTACTAATACTGAATACAGAGTGAATAAGAATAGACATGTTGTGAGGATCAGGAATGTGTACATAACAATCTTTTCATCCCTTTTGATCCTGTCGTAGCTTCTTCCTTGAAATTCTGATGAATCCCAAGTAATCCTTCTTATAAAATCCTTTTCTGCTTCATTTCCCTTTTCGATGAGGTCACCGTAAAGCTTATCTTGGCACTTCTTCTTCTTACAAACAAGAAAGAAGTCACCTTCTATGTTACTAACAACCTTTTTGAAAGCTTTTCTTTCTTTGCAAACTTGACATACTTGAGTTTCCATGGGCGAGAGTATTTTTCTTTATATAATACTTATAAGATAAAAGTTCCCCGTGAATTTAACAATAATTTCTAAATAAAAAAATAAAGGTTGACTTTTTCAAGTCAACCCTCATTGAATAGTTTATAGTTGGTGACCCCGGCACGATTCGAACGTGCGACCGTCTCATTAGAAGTGAGATGCTCTATCCCCTGAGCTACGGGGCCAAATGTTTTAATGATTATCTATACATGATGATGAAATCGCCAAAGTAGTGTTCCATAGTAGCGAGAAGATCTTCATAATCTCCCATCATCATTTCACTAGCGACCATATCACCATCTAGCCCAAGTTGACGAGCTAGTCCTTTAGCAATTCCAATAAGCGCAAATGCGTTTCCGTCAGGACCGGTTAAGTCGATCTCGAGCTGCTTTACTTCTTTTTGTGATTTAGGTACGATTGCCATGATAGTGCTTTATATATCTGCTAATCTAAGAAGAACCCTCGGAGGGAAAAAATGATTTATAAAGTTTTTATTTTATTCTTTACCGATTGGTAAAGTTTGTGGTCTACCTCTTTTAGTTTGGCTTTTACCTTTTGGTGCCAATGGTCTTGGTATTTAGAATTACCCCATAGGTGTACAAATCCGATTTTCTGTGCATATTCAAAAAGACCTTCCCTCTCCATGTCTCCTAGTGTAATAAGTTCTTTCACGTGGGCATTCTTATAGGAAGCCAATCTTGTTAGAAGCGATTGCTCCACAATAATATTTGGATCGGTCTTGGGTGGGAACTTAATCCCAGCCATGTCCAGCATATTAACCAGGTCAAAGTATTCAAGATAATATTCATTCTTCAAATCAAGATCTCTAAATCCAAGAATACCATTATTATATGCAAAGTTAAATACGCTAAGGTCCATTATCCACGGATACACCTTTTGAACGTGATGGAAGATTGGTGGGTATGTTGAGTTGTAATGTTCTCCAACTTCTCTCATCTGAACAGCTACATCCCAATCACTCTTTAATATCTTCTTGATTTCATTCCCCATCAGAAAGACATCTCCATCTATATGCATACATGGTTTGGTTTGCATTCCGATGGCTTTGACTTTTCCCGCCGTCCAAAATCCAGGGTTGATGTGATGGATATCATCTAGACACAATGAGATATCGTCGTAAGGGATACAAGAAAAAAGTGACAGACCCTGAGGGTCTGTCACTAGAGAAATCCCTTTATAAAGCTTCTTGGCGTAATGGTATGAGAGTGCAAAAGAATACAGATCCATGTGGATCTTTGATTCTTGTCCCCACCTTCCATGGAAGTAAGCTTTAGACCAGAAAGAATGGATTACCTGCATTACAGCTTCTCACCACCGATGGGACGATGGTCTTGGTAAGCCTTTTTCTTTCCGAATAGGTTCTTGAAGAATTTAATGATGCTCATGATACTATTTTTTCTTAATTATAGTCCGCAACCACGTGTTTTCTCCACCACTTTTTGAATTTATTTTCTTCCCGAAGATTTTGAACTATCCAATGGTCGGTTAAAATTACACCTGGAACTAAGAAAGCCATAAAGACAAGGAACCACATTAAAATAGTTGCTACCATTCGTTTTGAATTTTTTTGTGTTGATTTCTCTTTATATGACAGTCTTATTTAAATAATCCGGATTTCGTAATAGAAAAAGTACTTTGTCCCAGTAATTCCGGGTCTTTGCATCTTTGCCCTCTATGAGGTAGAGAATCTGATTCACTTGTACCTTAGCATCGGTGGATCCATAACGTTTGATCATCTCCTCCGCCTTTTTCTCAGCAGGGAGTTCGTTGTTGTATTTTTTGTGTTTCATGATTTATGAAAATAGATCTTCTCCCCCGTTTTTCATACGGTTGATACGTTGTTTGAGTTTCTTCAGTGCTCTATTGTAAATTCCTCTTACAGACTCAGCTCCTATTTCCAACTCAGATGCAATATCTGCAAATGATTTTCTAAACGGGCTTCCGTCCAAGCAAAGGTACTGGGTGACAACTTGTTTCTCTCTATCGCTGAGGGTTGACATTGCTGCATTCACGTAGTAAAGATAATGTTCTTGATCGTAATCTTTCTCAAATATATCATTTTCGTCCCAAAGGATGTCCAACAAAGAACCACTTCCATCTTCATCACCAAACTGATGATCTAAAGACGAGGTCCGGGTGTCAGCAGAAAGGATGATCTTGAGTGTGTCAATGTCAATCTTTTGGCTTCCTTGGTGATCAAAGGTTCTCATCTTTTCAAGAATCTCCTGATAGTCGGGCTCCCTCCCAAGTTCTCCCAGAAGTTGTGATTGTGCTTCTCTTGCTTTGCTCATCAACTGAATCTTGTTGTCTGGTATCCGGACTGTGCGGGAATTCTGAGAAAGAAAAGAAATCATCTCTTTCCGAATGTGCCAGACTGCAAAGGAAATAAACTTGAATCCCTTGCTTGGGTCAAACTTCTTAGCAGAATCAACCAAACCAATATTTCCAGCCTGAATGAGATCCTCTACTATGATTGGATCCTTCGAGTACATCTTAGCAACAGAAAGAACAAAGCGAAGATTTGCCTCCACCAATTTCTTTTGTGCCTTCTCATCACCAGCTGCAGCTAATTTTCCAACTTCTGATTCCTCCTCCGGAGTCATGACTCTAGTCTTGGAGACATCTTGTGTGTAAATTTGAGACGCCCTGCCATTTCTTGTAGTTATTCTCTCGGTAACTTTAAACTGTCTCAACTGGATCTAGATTATTTTTGCTTTGATCTTTTATGATCGTTGCCCTTAGGGGTTTCCCTTTTGGATATAATTTATGTATCCGGGATGTTAGGTGGGTATTAGCCCTTCCTCTTCATCAGAAGTTTGATCATCGTCCTTTGATAGGTCAAAGCTTTGGTAATAAGTGTCTGACTTTCTTGCAGGGATCTTCGATATAGAAACTTCTCAGAGGGATAGGTACCTTCAGCAGAGGACAGATGTATCTTGTGTAGAAGGAAGCAGAACTTTTCGGCTACCCCCAATTGATCAAGGGTCTGACAGCTCAAGATAACCTTGATTGCCTTCTCGTGTTGGGGACGAAGTTCTGAATGGCTTGCCATATAGGCTATATAACGATCTTCCATATTTCATCCAATATTAATCAAAAAAATCCGGGCAAAAAAAAGAAGAGCTCCATTTTTTTAGAACGGAACTCTTTATTACTTTTATATTGTCCAATAAGGGAAGGGCTGGAGTAACACTCCGGGAGAGTAGACTCCAACCTGGGCTAAGGTTTTTAGTTCTTCCCTTGTCCCACGTACTTCTTCTGGTAATTCTTGCCTTTCTTGTGGGAACTCTGTTTTGACTTAGAGTGAACACCCGGTCTTTTTTTCCTAGGTTTCGCTAAAAAGCTTTGACCCGACGAAATTTTTGCCTTTGCCATTTGCCATGTGAATTTTTTTTACCCGAATAGCCATTCGTGGGATACTGTATATAATCTCAGTAACCGGACATTTTTTTGTCCTTATCCCATAGCAGTGCAGAAGCAACTCCACCGCAAACCCTCGGGATCTCTACCACAGCCCACCAAAAACTCCCGACTAAATCCTGACCAGTCATTGTGATTTTTTATCGGGAGTTTTGTCATACCCCCGTGTATGGGGAGTATGTTACGGACATACTATGTTTATGCCTTCTTCGATCTTCCTTTTCTAGAAGATGCCGGCTTATCCGCCGTGACAACATTCTCCTTCTTGGGAAGGGTCTGCTTTTTTGCTGGAGACTTGGGAGTCTTAGCTATAGTCTTAGCAGGCATAGGAGTCTCGACTAGATCTAGTCCAATATGCATATCTAGGGGAGCGTCAGAGGTTACACGTGTGTCTAGTCTGAATAGTTTTCTTAGGAATTGTATCATTGTGTTTTAGTTTTATTGTGATCTATATATCTCTCACGCTCTCGCGGGCACATAGTATGTTAGCACCATACTCTCTATATGACTTCACTTTAAGAAAGGGATGGATATAAGGTGTCAGCTAATTCAAAAAAAGACGTGCTGTCCATCCACTGCCAGCACCTTCTCCTTCGTGGATGACAAGAGTCAGAAAGGTCTAAAAAGACTCGCCAGCTCGTCTGATCAATATATCTATTATACGCTTTCAAGCCCGGGGGTGTTTCAGGGCTGAGAATCCCAGGAGACCCGCCCACCCAAATAGATGCTAATGCATGTTCCGTTCCCTGAGAGAGAAGAGATAAGACTAAGACATATAGAGAGACATAGAGAGAGACATAGAGAGAAGGTAAACCCTGCCTTTCTATAGAGAGAAGAGAAGGATCATATAGAGATAGCAATAGATGCTAAGAGAACCCATGCTGGGCTGGGAAAACCCGCCCGTGAGGGGGCCGAGGTTAACTCGGGGCTAAGACCCTGTGGAATCTGTGTTTAACCCCGGTTAACGAGGCTAACTTTGGGGCGAAAATGGCTCAGCCCCAGTTAGCCCCAGTTATCCCCACTTTTTTCCACTTTTTTCCACTTTAACCGCAGGGTTGAGGATAACCGGGGCGGACTGTGCTGGGACTGGTGCCCCGAGGAAATCCCGAGCACCTCGCCCTACACCCTGGGTGGTATCTCGCACCTTTAGAGAGGCTGGGTTTAGGGCCTGTTTTCCGAGATCCTAAAGGTCTGGGCTAAGGCCCTCTAGAAGGGTATTCTGAAGGGATCCTAAAGGTCTGGACTAGGGCTTCTCTATAGAGAGTATCTGGGTCTATCTCTATCTCTATATAGGGCATTCTAAAGACTTGGGTTAGGTCTCCTTTCTCTCTATCTGTCTATAGGGTATTCTGAAGCATCTTTGTCTCTATATGTACAGTGTATGTGATTGAGAGTATGTGCTTCTCTCTATAGAGTATAGCCAGCATTCTCTTTGTGCTTTTGATTGTGTGTAGTCTTAGTCTTATCTCTATGATTCTCTCTATGTGTATGTGTATGCTTATGTCTATTAGTATCTCTATAGAGAGAAGAGATGGTATGCCTTTTGGCGGCGGGTCCTTCCCGATGATTGACCCTGAAAAGCCCCTCTTACTTAATTTGCCTATCTCTCTATAGAACGGAACATTCTTGGGCCGGCGGTCTTTGTTGATGTGAGTGTGAAACATCCCCTTTGCAGGTGGGATATATAAGGGAGAACATAGCATTAAATAATGAGCCGACGCATTCTTTCATTTGCCCTTTTTGAAGCCAAGATCGGACTGACTCGGGATCAGGAAAGATTCTTGAACGAGTGCACCAACGGAACTTGGACTTATAATTCTTCAACAGGAATGGTGGATGTGAAAGGTCGTTTTGATTGCTCTCACCATTACCTGGAAGACTTTGTAGGTGTCAAGTTCGACAAGATCAGCGGGAGTTTCAGTTGTTCGCACAACAAACTCACAAGCCTAGAAGGAGCACCACAGGAGGTTGGTGGTAATTTCGATTGTGAGGGAAACAAACTCACAAGCCTGGAAGGAGCACCACAAAAGGTGGGTAAAAGTTTCGATTGTTTTAGTAACAAGCTCACAAGCTTGGAAGGAGCACCACAGAAGGTGGGTAAGGATTTCAATTGTTCGAAGAACAACCTCACAAGCCTAAAAGGAGCACCACAAGTGGTGAGGGGGGATTTCAAATGTTATCAGAACAACCTTAAAAACCTTGCAGGAGCACCACAGGAGGTTGGTGGTGATTTCGATTGTTCGGTCAACACCCTCACAAACCTCACAGGAGCACCACAGGAGGTTGGTGGGAATTTCACATGCTATAACAACAAACTCACAAGTCTGGAAGGAGCACCACAAGTCGTGGGTGGTGATTTCTGGTGTAATGCATTTAAACTCGTGAAGGGAGAATGGAACCTTCGGGGTTGGCTCAAGGTGCTGCAAGAGGGAAGCCCAGAAGCACAGAAGCTCATCTTGACCCTTCTTCCTGTTGAGGATCTCAATAAAGAAATTGCTCGGGATCCTGCAGGCATGATTATGAAACTTAAGCCAATTTGGAACGACAGGTTCTTTAAGAAAACAAGGGCAAAGCTTGTCTGGCATAAAGGGTATGAAGAAGAAGCAGATCTGGCAGGAGATCTAGATGATGTAGGATTTTAATATGAAGTATCTAAAGACATATCAACTATTTGAAGCCAAGATCGGACTGACTCCAGAGCAGGAAGCGTTCTTAAACAAGTACACCAAGGGAAGTTGGACTTATAATCCTTCAACCGGACTTGTGGATGTGGAAGGGGATTTTGATTGTTCTCACGAGAACCTGGAAGACTTTAAAGGGGTCAAGTTCGGCAAGATCGGTGGGTATTTCAAATGTTCGGACAACAACCTCACAATCCTTGCAGGAGCACCACAAGTCGTGGGTGGTCATTTCGAGTGTTGGGACAACAGCCTCACAAGCCTTGAAGGATCACCACAGGAGGTGGGTAAGGATTTCGATTGTTGGAACAACAACCTCACAAGTCTGGAAGGAGCACCACAAGAAGTGGGTGGAGATTTCCGTTGTTATAACAACAAACTGACAACCTTGAAAGGAGCACCACAAAAGGTGAGTAAGGATTTCGATTGTTGGAACAACAACCTCACAAGTCTGGAAGGAGCACCTCAAGAGGTGGGTGGGGAGTTCAATTGTCGGGTCAACAAACTCACAAGTCTTGAAGGAGCACCACAAGAGGTGGGTGGAAATTTCCGTTGTTATGACAACAAACTCACAAGTCTGGAAGGAGCACCACAAGTCGTAGGTGGGAATTTCATTTGTTCTGCAAACTTCATCACAAGCCTTGCAGGAGCACCACAGGAGGTAGGTGGTGATTTCACTTGTGTTGCCAACTTTCTCAAAAGCCTTGCAGGAGCACCACAGAAGGTGGGTGGGAAATTCAATTGCTCGGACAACAAACTGACAAGCTTGAAAGGAGCACCGCAAGAGGTGGGTAAGGATTTCAATTGTTCGAAAAACCAACTCACAACTCTGAAAGGATCACCACAAAAGGTGGAGGGGGATTTCGATTGTTCGGACAACAAACTCACAAGTCTTGCAGGAGCACCGAAAGAGGTGGACGGGTATTTCGATTGTGAGAACAACGAACTCACAAGCCTGGAAGGATCACCACGGGTTGTAGACGGGAGTTTCTTTTGTAAGGAGAACAAACTGACAACCTTGAAAGGAGCACCACAAGAAGTGGGCGGGAATTTCGAATGCGATGCATTTCAACTCACTGAGGGTGATTGGAACCTTCGGAGTTGGTTGCATTTGCTAGGAAGTCAATTCAGTCCAAAAGCAAGTTCTCTTGTCTCAACGTTAATTTCTCCCGAAGATCTCAACAAAGAAATTGCTAAAGATCCTGCAGGAATGGCGATGAAGCTTAAAGGTGTTTGGAACGACGGGGTCTTCAAGAAAACAAGGGCAAAGCTTGTCTGGCCTAAAGGGTATGCAGAAAAAGCAGATCTTTTAGGGGATCTAGATGATGTAGGATTTTAATATGAAGTACCTAAAGACATATCAATTGTTTGAATCCAAGATCGGACTGGCACGGGGGCAGGAAAGATTCTTGAATAAGTGCACCAAGGGAACTTGGACTTTGAATCCTGCTACTGGACTGGTGGATGTGGACGGAGATTTTGATTTTTCCTATGGTCATGTAATGAGTAATTATAAGCGAAGACTGAAAAGCCTTCAGGGTGTCAAGTTCGGCAAGGTCAGTGGGGATTTTAGGTGTGGGGGAAACAACCTCACAAGTCTAGAAGGAGTACCACAAGAGGTGGGTGGGACTTTCAGTTGTGGGAGCAACGAGCTCACAAGTCTGGAAGGAGCGCCGCAAAAGGTTGATGGAGTTTTCAATTGCCGCGACAACCGTCTTACAAGTCTGAAAGGAGCATCACAAGTAATTGGTTCTGATTTCTTTTGTATGGGCAACAACCTCACAAGCCTGGAAGGAGCACCACAAAAGGTGG
>Ga0049080_10000140_pt1 | contig 22803 bp, 19 predicted proteins | sample GreLakmeER15MSRF_FD_66716 | JGI IMG/M metagenome (GOLD analysis project Ga0049080, IMG submission 66716) | Freshwater lentic microbial communities from great Laurentian Lakes, MI, USA - Great Lakes metaG ER15MSRF | ecosystem: Environmental > Aquatic > Freshwater > Lake | place: Great Lakes... | reverse complement strand
ACTGTGGATTCGCTGGCTGTTTACATCAGGGAGATGAAGAAATGAATAACGAACAAGCGTTTCCAAACCCACACAGAACGGACATCACAGGCATGAGTCTGCGTGACTACTTTGCGGCAAAAGCTATGCAAGGAACTCTTTTTCACATAGAGAAAATTCTCAAGCAAGACGAAATGCAAGGTCTTGCCAATATGTCTTACCGCATGGCAGACGCAATGTTGAAAGCGAGGGAAGCATGAAGCGCCACCCCACCAGCGGCAAGCCGATACTCAACGAGCCGGATGCAGACGGGCTTTACACCTGCCAGTACACGGGACTAAAGGTGTCGCGTGAAGAGGCCATCTTCTTGGGGCCATGCGTACCACAGGTCAACGGTACATACGTGTGCCACCCGACTGCACTGCCATTCTTTAAAAAGTCCAAGCGCCTGTTTGACGAGAGTGAGGCTAACTGCAATACCTGCAAGCACCTTGTCCGTGTAAAGCATGAACCGAGGAAGAGTGGCATGTTGGAGGGGGCGTGCCACACAAATCCCAAGCTGCTGTTCCACCCCGATGACTTCATGGGAATGAATTGCTACGAACAAAGACAGGAGAAGAACACATGACATTCCAAGAATGGGTCAAAGCATTGCCCGAAAAAGAGCGATACAAGTTTTTTGCGGCAATGATCGCAGTGAGTGAAGCTGGGCGTAAGGCGGGCGTATCTCCTCAAGAATGGGCACGGACGTACGTTGATGTTCACAATGAAGTACACCAACAGCTCAAGGAGAAGAACACATGACACCAATTGAATTTGTTATTTTTGAGGGCGACAGTACGCCTAACCAACCTGTGTATCAAATAGCAGAAGCTATGCAAAAGACGATAAAAATCTTTGGTGGCAACAAAGAGTGGGAAGTTATCGGTTACTACTACGGTGACGAGGGTCACATGGTGTTGGACATCAGGGAGAAGAACACATGATTGATAAGGAAACGCTATGGGCGGGTTCTCCCGTACCTGTAAACGACCATGATTGGCGTTGCAAGTGTGAGGACTGCATCATCATCCGGTGGTTAAAAGCCGAGAAAGAAGTTGTTGCCCTACACAAAATACTTGAAGGTCAAAGGCAAAAGTGGGTAACGATGGTAATGGTTGAGGGTATTTCTCGAAGTAGATGGGAAACAGATGAAGGAATTGAATTAGTCAAATCAACTTGGAAAAGAAGCCAAATACCTGACTCACACCTTGAAGACCCCAACGACATCTTTCCTAAGTTGCAAAGATATACGCGACTAATTGATGATGGCCTAAGAGAGTTAAATTGGACTGCATTTGTTTTTGGAAACCGCTTTGAAGAACACGCTGATTTATTACCACCGAAGGAGAAAAAAATACCAATCATTAAAGACGATTACGAGCGCGGAGTTATTGACGGAATGCAAAAGCAAGCGCAATCTAGTGTGGACAAAGCAGTCAACGCAATGGCACAGCGCACATGGGTGGGGCTAACGGCGGAGGAAATCTTAGACTCGTTTGACTCAAACAATGTTTACGGGAGTAAATGGGTAGAGTTTGCCCGATACATTGAAGCCAAACTCAAGGAGAAGAACACATGAAATCGTTTGAAGAAATTGCCAAAGAAGCAAAGATAGAGTTGACACCTGAGCTACGTCACTTTGCTTGGCTTGTGAACCATTACGCCCTGCTTGATTTTTGGACATCGGCAAAAAGGCAGTTGGAGTTCCAACAAGAAGTTTTAATCAAAGCCAAGGAGAAGTTTAATGCTTGAAGCAATCAGAACATTCTTTGGCAAGCTACGTGGTGAGCGTGGCGAGCGCAGGACTGTCATCGCAGAAGGAACGCTGTACAGGTGTACGCGCTGCCATTTAATTTTTACAACCAGATCAGCAGGAGCACAACACCCATGCCAAGACCCAAGAGTGAACTGACGCGATCAGGTAGAGCAGTAGGCATTCGTTTAACAGAATGGGAGTATCAAGAATGGAAAAAGCTTGGCGGCACAAAGTGGCTAAGAGGAATGCTAAAAAATCAAAGAATGGCTATGATAAACATTTACAAGGAGAATCAAGATGCCGTACGTAAACAAACCCAGACCATACAAGAAAGAATATGAACAACAAAAAGACAGGAGTGAGTTGCCTGACCGAATGGAACGCCAACGAGCCAGACGAAAACTTGATGCCAAAGGCGTTGATCGGGGTGGAAAAGATGTTGCACACGTCAAGGCTTTATCTAAAGGTGGATCAAACAAAGATGGGGTCAAACTTGAATCCCCCAGCAAAAACCGATCCTTTAAACGTAACCCCGACTCATCAATGAAGTAACCCATGCAGACTTACACATGGCCGCGCCCTATGGGGTTTGAGCCTTTTGATCATCAAAAAGTAACGTCATCATTTCTTGTGGCCAACCCTCGGGCGTTCTGCTTTAACGAGCAAGGTACTGGAAAGACTGCATCAGTAATATGGGCTGCTGATCAGCTCATGAATGCGGGCATAGTCAAGCGCGTCTTGGTTGTGTGCCCGTTGTCCATCATGCAGTCCGCATGGCAAGCTGACCTGTTTAAGTTTGCGGTGCACCGGTCTGTAGACGTAGCATACGGAGACCCCAAGAAGCGGGCGAAGATTGTCACAGGCACTGCTCAATTCGTAATCATCAACTACGACGGTCTGGCCACAATCGCGGACGAGTTGCTGAACTACGGCAGATTTGATTTGATCGTCATTGATGAGGCCAACGCCTACAAGAACGTCCAAACCAAACGCTGGAAGCTGATGAATAGGATGCTCACGCCAAGCACACGGTTGTGGCTGCTGACCGGAACACCTGCTTCGCAGTCTCCGCTTGATGCGTATGGACTGGGCCGTCTGTGTGCGCCTAATAAAGCACCGCGTTTCTTTGGCGACTACCGCGAGTCTGTCATGCAGCAATTAAGTATGTATCGCTGGATACCACGCCCCAACGCAGAGCAGATTGTGTTTGATATGCTCCAGCCAGCGATTCGGTTTACCAAGGAGGAATGCCTTGATCTACCAGAAGTGATGCACATCAGTAGGTTTGCGGCGCTTACTCCATCGCAGTCCAAGTACTACAAGATGCTCAAAGACCAACTGCTTATTGAGGCGGCGGGCGAGGAGGTCAGTTCGGTCAATGCGGCGGCAAAGATGAATAAGTTGCTTCAGATTTCTTGCGGCTCGGTGTACACAGACACTGGAGCGGTAATAGAGTTTGATGTGTCTAATCGTTTGAACGTCATCAAAGAAGTGATTGACGAGGCCAGCCATAAAGTATTGATCTTCGTACCGTTCAAACACACGATATCAATGCTCAGTGAATACCTTGTTAAAGAAGGTATTACTTGTGAAGTCATCAATGGAGATGTGCCTGTTTACGCACGCACAAGGATATTTAAAAACTTTCAAGAAACAAAAGACCCAAAAGTACTGGTGATACAACCCCAAGCAGCAGCACACGGGGTAACCCTGACCGCTGCCAATGTTGTCATCTGGTACGCTCCGGTTACGTCCACAGAGACGTATCTGCAAGCCAACGCCCGCATCAACAGGCCGGGCCAGCGCAATAACATGACCATAGTGCACATCGAAGGAAGCCCCATCGAGCGTAAGCTGTACGCCATGTTGCAGAGCAACATAACAAACCACGAAAAAGTGGTTGATCTTTACAAAAAAGAATTGGCAGATACTTGACAAAGTCTAGTACAAGCCATATAATAACTCTCACAACAACTAAAGGAACTTCATGGAAGAGAGCGCAGCCACCTCTGAAACAGTAGACGACCTGTCTACGGAGTACATCAGAATCCGAACGGAGCGAGAAGTACTTAAGGAAAAGTTTGAAGGTGAAGACAAAGTCTTTGCCGAACAGCTTGCTGAAATTGAGCACAAACTTGTCCAGATCATGCTTGCTGATAACACCACAAGCATGTCAACTGCAAGAACCATCATCATTAAACGAGTGATGAAACGCTACAACCCAACCAACTGGGAAGCAGTGTACCGTTTGGTAGACAAGCACAAAGCGTTTGGTTTACTGCACAAACGCATTCACGATACCAACATGAAAGATTTTCTGGACGAACATCCAGACGAGTACCCCGAGGGTCTCAACGTCGACAGCCGTTACGCTGTCACTGTCAAACGCAAACCAGCATCAATCTAAGGAGAGAAAATTGAGCAACGTAACTACATACCGTGAGAACCTTCCCGCCCACTTGCAGAACGTGGCGCTGGATGACTTTACAAAAACCTTCACCTCATCCGGTGGTAGCGTCAAGCGCATCACACTGCGCGGGCGTGTCTTCCGTCTGGTCGATGGCGGCAAGGAGATTGCCAAGAACGTTGAGCCACACATGGACGTTGTGATCGTCAGTGGTAGCAAGACTGTGCAGAAGTCGTATTACGCATCTGAGTACAACGCCGAAGAGACTTCAATCCCTGATTGCTGGTCGAGCGATGGTGAGCGCCCCGATGCGGATGTTGAAGGCCCGCAAGCATCTACCTGCAAGGACTGCCCGCAAGCTATCAAAGGTGCAGGTGGCCCCGGTCGTGCGGCTTGCCGTTACTCATGGCGTTTGGGTGTTACCTTGCGCAACAACGTGGGCGGCGACATCTTCCAACTGATCCTGCCACAAAAGAGTATCTTCGGTACTGCCGACGTTGACCACATGCCGTTCTTGCAATACGCCAAGTACGTTGCCAGTTCAGGCTACAACTTAAACATGTTGGCCACTCGCCTGACGTTTGACACCGACAGCGATTTTCCCAAGCTGGTGTTCAGCAACGCGGAGTTCCTTGATAAGGACACCTACCAAGTCGCTGTAGCCCAAGGGCAGACGCAGGTCGCTGTCAATGCGGGCAAGATGAACTTCACCAAGAAGCAGGAAACTCCTGTGATTCCCAAGTTGGTTGCACCGGCTGGGTCTGCCGCCGCCGAAATTAAAGCAGAGGAAGAAGTGCCGGAACCCACAGTACGGCCAGAGAAGAAGAAAGCTACGCCTGAAGTCAAGCCCAAGCAGAACCTGTCTGCGTTGGTCGATGAGTGGGGCGACGACGACAAATGATTGGATACAGCCAGAAAGTTGCGCGGCTCAATAAAGCGGCTGACATAAAGAACTTGGGTGTTCGTCTGGGGAGGTTTTGCATCTCCAACGACATCCCTGTTGCCTATGTCATGGAGTCCTTTGGTGTGACTAAGCAGACTGTGTACAACTGGTTCTTTGGAACCCACGTACCCAGCGCAAATCACCAGAAAGACATTGCAACTTTTTTGGGTCGCTAGTTTTTCCGGGGGGTGACTAGCTCGACGGAGCGAACGGGGTAACCGTCAGCCTCTGTCGCCCCCCATTCTCTTTGACGTGCTTGGACACAATATGGCGGATGTTCGTTTGCTTGAAGCAGTAGTCCCTTCAGAGGAAGGGTTCTATTGTGTACTGGGGTTGAAGAATGGCGCACACCATTCACAGACTCACCATAAAACAATACAAGAGGTAGAAGCCGAAGCTGACCATTTGGTGGCCAACGGCGTAGATGTATTCTTTGGCTGCGGGAAGTTCATCACTGACGAGAACCGAGACGCATCCAACTGCGGGTCGCTGAAGTCGTTCTTCTTGGACATTGACTGCGGCGAGGATAAGGCCAAGCCCGACAAACGTGGGCGTATCAGAGGGTATGTGGATCAGGCCACAGGGTTGCAAGCACTTAAAGAACTGTGCAAAATCATGAACTTGCCCCGGCCAACGGTTGTAAATTCTGGCCGTGGCTGGCATGTCTACTGGCCGCTGACCGAATCCGTGGCCAAGGATAAGTGGTTACCCGTAGCTGAGACTTTCAAGGCCAAGTGCCTCGAACACAAGTTCATTATTGATCCCGCTGTACCAGCAGATGCGGCGCGGGTGCTGCGGATTCCGGGGACAAAGAACTTCAAGGACACTCCACCGCACGATGTTGTCTTGATGCATCTGTCTCAGCCCATGACGTTTGAAGACTTTGCCGAACGCATGGGGCCGCTGGTAGATGTGAAGAAGCCTTATGCCCCCAAGGAATTAGACGACTTCACAAAAGCCGTTATTGGTAATAAGCAATCGCGGTTTCGCACCATCCTGAAGAAGACCGCAAACGGGTCTGGCTGCGAGCAGTTGCGTATGGTGGTCGAGGATCAGGAGAATATTGAGGAACCTCTATGGCGGGCGGGGCTGTCAATCGCCCAGCATTGCGTAGACCGTGACAAAGCGATTCACCTGATATCCAAGAACCACCCGAAGTACGACGCATCATCAACAGAACGCAAGGCCAGCCAGATCAAAGGCCCCTACACCTGCGACACATTTGATTCTTTCGCACCGGGCATCTGCGACAAGTGCGACCACCGGGGGAAGATTAAATCGCCCATCGTGCTTGGCCATGAGATCGCCAAATCCGAAGTTGGGGAAGTAATCGAGTACCAGTCCACAAGCAACGACGTAGCGCCCGCTGAATTTGTAGTACCTAAGTTGCCAGATCGGTATTTTCGCGGTAAAAGCGGTGGTATATACAAACACTTGAAGGAAGACAACGATGATGGTGACGGCCCCTCAGTTGCTCTTGTTTATGAGTACGACCTGTTCGTCACCAAGCGGATGTACGACCCCGCGTTGGGCGAAACGATCCTGATTCGGCGGGTACTCCCGAGGGATGGAGCCAAAGAATTTTCTGTGCCGTTGGTAGATGCACTGAGTAAGGACGAATTGAGGAAGACCGTTTCTTTTCACGGTGTCATTGCTGGCGTGAACCAGATGGCTTTGATTCTAGATTACCTGATGCAATGTGCAAAAGAACTACAAATAACACAAGAGGTGGAGATGATGAGGCTGCAATTTGGTTGGGCTGATGATGACGAGAAGTTTATTCTTGGAAACCGAGAGATCGGGGCGAGCTATGTTAAGTACAGCCCACCCTCCAAGGCGACACGGGATATTGCCCACGCCCTACGACCTACGGGATCGCTGGACGAGTGGAAAGAGATTATCAATGTCTACGATATGCCGGGTTTTGAGCCACACGCCTTCGCAGTATTCTCCGCATTTGGCGCACCGCTTATTAAATTTATGGGTATCAAGGGCGGCATCATCAACCTTATAAATAATAAATCTGGAACAGGCAAGTCAACAATACTTCAGGTTATGAACAGCGTGTGGGGTCACCCCGACGAACTGATGCTGCAATGGAAAGATACCCTGAACGTCAAGCTTCACCGTATGGCAGTCATGTGCAATCTACCCTTGGGTGTGGATGAGATTACAAAGATGAGTGGCGATGATTTCTCTGATCTAGCCTACAGTGTGACGCAGGGCGCACCGCGCCGCCGAATGAAAGCATCTTCCAATGAGGAGCGAGAGTCTCAAGGATTCTGGGCAACCATGATGGTGGCCACGTCCAACTCCAGTATGACGGACAAGCTGGAGTCCTTGAAGTCAACCTCAGAAGGCGAGCTGATGCGCTTGATGCAGTACAAGATTGACCCGACCAACAACCTCGACAAGGCTTCGGCCAAGCAAGTATTTGGTCGGCTGCACAGCAACTACGGTTTGGCTGGCTTGCCATACGCCCAGTACCTTGTGCAGAATCTAGAAGAGATCGTTGATCTTGCGCTGAAGGTGCAGGTCAGATTTGACAAAGCCGTAAACATAGACACCCGAGAACGATTTTGGTCAGGGATGGCAGCAGCAAATCTGACGGGCGGGATGATCGCTCACAAGCTGGGGCTGCACAGCATCAACCACAAACGGGTTTTTGACTGGGCGGTAGCAGAGATTTCTGATATGCAGTCAACCACCCGACTGTCGTTCAATGACTACGCCACCATCGTCGGCGAGTTCCTGCTGAAGCACAACTTGAACATTCTGGTGGTCAACAAGTACAGCAGTTCCAAGTCAGGGATTGCCGCTGCCCCGCTGCTCTTACCCCGTGGTGCGCTGGTTGTTCGGTACGAGCCGGATACACGCCGTATATACATCATCCGCCAATCGCTCAAGGACTTCTGCGTACTTAAACAGATCACATTCACCGACCTGCTGACCGCTTTGAACAAGACGGGCGCATTCATTGCCGAGGTTCGTACCCGGCTGGACATTGGCACAGACATCAGCGCCCCACCGGTGGTGGCCTTGGAGTTTGACTCTGATTTGTTGGGGGTTGCACCCAGTATTGACCTGCAAGGCGATGCGGATTGAGGGCGTAACGTACCAACTTAACTGGGGAGAATTTACAGTTGGTAGCTCTTTTTTTGTGCCGTGTCTTGATGACGTAGCAGCACGCGATCGCATAGAACGTAAGCTGCGGCGTCTTGGCTACGCAACAATCATTAAGCTGGTAATAGAAGATGGGGTCAGGGGCTTGCGTGTTTGGCGGGTTAAGCGCGTACAATACAAAGGCAACTTGCAGTTGCGCTCTCCTTAATTTGCCCCGCCGTAAAAAGCGGGGCGTTTTTTATTGCGCGTCCCTTCCAAACGGATTTTCTCCGGCTGGTGTACTTTCCTCCACGGGGGCTGGCTTGTTCTCCTCCTCCGTTATCTTCCGTATGTACGTGTCTTTGAACAAGTAACGCAGTTTGGGGTTGACGTACAGACCATGATCTGATTCCGCTTGTTTCTCAAGCTTACCCCGTACAGAACTCAGCAGGGTATCTACATCCACCGCAATCGTTGGGTACTTGGCGCTAAACTTAATCAGGTCTGCAATTGCTTTTTGCGTGCCCTTTTCATCGTTGGTCATTATGGTCAGACCAAAGATGTTCAGTAAGTTTTCGCGGTTCTTAAGGATTGCTTCACTTTGGCCTTTAACTTTTATGTTGCGGAATTGAATTTCTGCAAGCTCAGAAGAACGTATACCTAGAGACTGCATCATCAATTCAAAGGGTGTAAAATCTTTTTTCATGATGTCACCCTGCAAAGTCCGCGCACCTTTAGTTGCGTACCTATCGGCAATAAACGGCTGTTTTGCAAACCCGGGGAGCAGGGCTTCAGCGGCGCGATCTCCATGACCTTTGTTGTAAAGGTCGTATGCACGTGCAAAGTTAACGCCTAAGTTTGGAAGTGGGCCAAGTGCGGCTATATACATTTGTTTAAGCGAGGCTTCTGCGTCTAAGTTATTACGCCCGTCTCTAAACCACATATCATCCAGTTTCAAACGGCTGTTTAAATCTATACCAGCGGCGTTGCCAACACCACGTGACACCATAGTGCCCATGTTCTTACCAAACGTATTGACCGCCCAGTTTGCAAACTCAAGCTCAAAGTCAAACGGTTCGTCATCATCGTCACCAAAAGCCGCACAAGCTTCAACAATAGCCGCCACAGTCGAAAAGCCCCAGAGACCAGTGACTCCAGTCATGATGGCAGTCGTACCCATTATGCCGACAAACCTAGCGCGGGCTTCGCGCTTATCCGCTTCTGGCAATTTACCAGATGAATTCCAAGCGTTGCGGGCCAAGAACCAAGTCATTTGGTGCGGAAATTGTTTAAACTGAAAAATAATCCTTGCCGGTGCGCTTTGCAACCAACGGGGTTTGTTGACACCCGAGTAATCAAACATAGCCCGGTGCGTCAAATCTTTTGCGTCGGCTATTGACTCGGTAAACGTATTCCTGCGCATACCACTCAGTTCACGCCGCAGAAGAACCTCGGCCTTGGAATTACCGGATTGAACGGCAGTATTAAGGTTATTTACCAAATCTTTGTATCTCTTTGACGCTTCCATGTCAGCAACGCGTTTCTCATAAGCTGCCCTAAAAGAAGTCATAGCCATAACTTCGCGGTTGAACCGCTCTGCATGGTGAAAAGAATAAGCAATAACCTGCATTGCTTTGTTTGAGAAACCAGAATAATCAGTGGTTGCGTTTGATGCTAGACCCGATTGATCATAAGTTGCCGTTATATCAATTAGTTGATCAGCAACAAAACGGTTATATGCCGCCCTGTCTATAGCGGACAAAGATTTTGATCTATCCAGCGATGGCGACAAAAGCCTTGACTCCATAAAGCTCCCACCACCTTCAATATCAAACCCCGTGGCAAAAATCTGAGCTGCTGTTTTTGATGCGCTGTACAGCACTCGACCCGTTGCTTCTGTGTACCCCATATTAGGATACATGCGGACTAGCTGGCCAACCATTGTCGGTATTCCAATTACTGCACCGCCCAGCACGTTGATTGCCGCAGTACCAAGAGAACTCAAATAGTAAATGAACCCAAGGTTTGAAAGCCCCGCTACCCATGCACCCACGTCAACTGGGTCTAATATTGCCTTTAGGCGCTTGTCAAGTTCGGTTACATAGCCGGTTAGTTCATCATTTTCCGCAGTTACTACCGGGTCGTATCTTGCCCCGGGTGTAAACCTACCCTTAATCTGCGCTCGTGCCGCCGACAACTGAGAGAACATCTCGGGGGAGTATTCCAAACGAGCCATTTGATACGCCATACTGTAAGACGACGACGAAAAAACGCGGAGGGCGTCTTCAGAGTATCCCGCAACACTGTTGCGGTGAATAAAAGCATTACGCATACTACGCTCTGGCTGGTTAACCAAATACGTCTGGTACAAGTTGTCTTTCATTTCGGCTTTTCGATCTGCTGCGTCAATTAGCGAAAGACCTGTTATGTTCATGCTGTCTATGGCAGCAAAAGCTTCTTTTAAAAAATTAGATTGACTGGCGTGCAAATCCATTTGCTGTTTATACTCACTGCCTATATTTGGGCCGATGGAATCTTCTAACGCAATGCGGGCGGCTTGGTTAGGTGCTTGCTCCAATCGCTCTTGCAAGTGCGCTTCCCGCGCAGCTTGTGACTCAAACATGTAGTACTCGCGCTTTGCCCCCTTACCAATCTGATACCAGAATTGGCCAAAGCGCATAAGTGGAAAGTAAACCCCTTTTCTCTTTCCTTTTTCGAACTCAGCACGAATTTCTATGATGGTTTTTGCGTCCGCGCCGCCAGACGCAAGATCACTTTGTACTTTCTTGGTAAACCCAGAGCGCAGCAAAGTATTTAGCGTGTCCTCAGAAGGACTGTAATTTTCAATACGAGCCAAAACATTTTCCGGCACGCCTTCAATGTGCGCCAGCATTTTAGAAATTTGATAGTTAGACGGGCCAAGTCCGCGCATGTTGTTTATGCGTTGTCTCATTAACCGTTTATATTGGTTGTACTGACGTTCGTAGAAATCACGTACCGCGCGGTAGATGTTTCGGGCTTCAGGAGTAAGTTTGTTCCAGTCGGCCATTAACTGGGGGTTATTTATTTGTTGGGCGCGTGTGGCTTTGTCTGGGTCGATTTCCAAAATTGTTGCGCTGTGCATGACAACACCGATTTGGCGCGACATAGCAAAATTATTAGCCTGCAACCGAACCCATCTACGAGATATGTCCCCTGACTCTTTCAGCGTGTTTGCTGTGCGGGATAGGAATTTATCTGCCTCCTTGATAAAGTTATCAATTTGCGGGATACGCTTGGCAACCAAATCATTTATCTGGCGCAAGGTTAGCCCGCCAAGATATTCTTTGCGTCTCTCGTGGGCAAAACTGCGAATTTCTCGCATCTTCCCCTTTGTCCATGTGTTAGCCGTCAGCAATCGTCTAATAGTAGACGGCTGGTTGGGCATGCCTTGTGGCACAGTTCTTGGTGGCCTTTGAGTGGCCATCGCTCTTGGCGCAGGTGGCCCCGGAATAGTCCCGCCCACTTCATTCATACCTTGCAGAGACATCGTACCGGCCATCATTGCATCAGCAGCAAACATGACTTCGGCCATGACGTTGCTTGGCTCGCCGGGCTTCACTTTAAACATCTTGCTTATAGAATCAGTAAAGCGATTCCAAAGAGAGAACGGAGAAGCCTTGTACCGGTAAGAGCGCAACACGGCTTGCAGTTTGGGGTTTGTCAACGCCTCGGCCACAAACTCATGTAAGTCTTGTAAACCGTAGAAGGGGTTGTCTGTTACCCCCTGTTGGTTCATCATATCTTTGGAGTACTTAAACAACTCTTCAAGGCGCTCGTAACCTTGACGCTGTATGCCAACCAGTTTGTCAGCGTTGTCGATTAAATACGATGAAGCCGCGTGAACAGTTTCATGCAGCAACAAGTGATTGGTGAGTTTGCTATCGCCCTGACGCATGACAATGGTGTCACTTGCAGGATCGTACTTACCATCCCACGCAAACTCCTTGTTTACTAAGTCCGTCACACTGTCAAGAAGTTGCTGATTTGACTCAGTACCGTTATTGCTACTTAACGTATCTTCAATCGTATCCAACGCAAATATTAAATTACGTAACTTACCCGACTTCAGATCTTTTATGATTGCTGCTTGTTGCTCTTGAGGGTACAGCGTAACGATCAGATCACGCAAAGCATCCAAACGCTCGTTGAGCGACTCTGTAATTTGTGGATTATTCGACAAAGACTCCAGCACATCCGCTTCTATCAAACGAGTTTTTGCTGTGAACCCGGTATCTAGCAGGCGCTGCGCAAGTTCGGCGTAATACTTGCTGTTCTTTGTTTGCGCAAGAAGCTCAAGCGCTTTACGGGTATTGCCCTTTTCCAGTTCCCTAACAATAGCCGGATGCACGTCATACAGCATCTCAAGGGAAGGTATATTTTCCAGATTTATTTCTCTGGTTGGACTGAGAGTTTCTTCTCCTTCACCCGCTTCCGTTTCCATCTCTGTCAACATTTTCTTGGAGATGCGCTCTCTTTTTCTTTTTGGGGCTTTCGGTAGCTTTGCCCCATTCTTCTCTGCTCTGTCGCCTTCTTCTTCAACTCGAGCTTTGAGCTGCTTGTTGTACTCAGCCTTGGCTTTTCTATATTCTTTCTTTGCCTCAGCGTTCTGTTTGTTCTCGGCAACCAACTCATCTAGCAACTCCAATGTAGATGGGTCTAGGTTAGCCGCAATCCACGCACGGAAGTCTTTTGCGTACTCGCCACCTTCTCTATAAAAGGTTGAACCAGCGCCATAGTGTTTACGGTTTACCTCAAAATAGGCAAGATCAAACGCCAAATCTCTGAGGGCATCTCCAAATGTAGTCCGGTTCAAATTGGTCAAGTACGTGATGGCAGCTTGGGCTTGTGCAGAAACCTTGCCGCCGATCATTTGCTTAAGTATCAAAGCTGCTGGGCGCAGTTTGTTATCGTTTATGTCACGAACTACATCACGTATTGCTTGGCTTGGCTCGCGGGGTTTGCCGCCTTTTGGTGTTGCGTAGGCGCTGGTTACCATTGCACCAGTAGTTATTGTTTCTTGGTACGGTATTTTTGTGCCAGTAACTTTTGACGGGCGCATCTTACTCGTTCTTATATTAAACAGCGGGCCTTCCCCTGTACCCATCATCTGGTCTACATATTCCTGCACCTGTGAACTGAACTCATCCATACCACGGCGTGCGGTCAGGTCTGGCAGTCCAGCTTTTTTTAGTAAGTCTGATTGCGTCTCTGGGTCTGCGTTTTGTAGCGCGTCTAGTAATTGGTTTAATTTTTCTTGGCCACCAACACGACGGGCAAGATAGTCGAGCATCTGCTGTGCGCCAGCGCTGGTCGTCTCGCCCGGCTGAGCAATATCGAACTCCAGCATGGTGTTAGCGGCAGTGTTTCTAGAATTGCCGTGACGCTCTTGTTCCGCCGGAGAATTAGAAACAGACTGGATGGAATCAAAGAAACCTTTGATTTTGCCGCCTTCTTCTGTTTGCGGAACATGTTCCGTATCTACTTTTGGCGCACGGATAGGATTGCCTTTTTGGTCGTACCTTACTTCTTCTTTATCTTCGTCTTCGTATAAGTCTTCTTCAACTTGTTCTTTTTGTGGTTTGGGTTGGGGTTTATTCCCGGGCGCTTCCGCCCCCTCAAATAACTTACCCTGCATCGCACGGGGTTGGCCAGTATCTTTTTGCAACATGTCGATCGCGTGGTCGATCTCAGCGTTCGATGTCTGCAAGTAATTCTGGACAATCGAGTCTCTGTTCTTGAGTGCTTGGCCCGACGACATATTGGCGGGCCGCATGCTAATAATCATTGCGTCGGTATATCCGCCGGAATCAACCTTCTCTTGGATGCGGGCGCGGTTGTCCTCTAACTCCGCGATCGCTCCGTCTACGCTTTGCCCGGCCAACGCCATCGCGTTCTTCATGCGGCGGGCAGCGCCTTTATAAAGACCAATCAAACTACCCTGCATTGCGCGGGGCTGACCAGAACTCGGTTCAAGTTTGGCCAAAGCTTTTTCCCCATTAAACATAGGGTTCTTAAGTTGAGCGGCCAACCCTCTGTTGCGGATAAGCCCCATGTTGGCATCTACTATCGCTGCCAAGTCTTTCAGAATTAGCCCACGCTGGTTCATGCCCGCTTGATCTATCTGGCCCATAGGTAAAGAGTTGTATTCATCTCTTAAGTCGGTGTACTGCCGTACAAAATCCCTGTAGGCCTCAACGGACTGTGTAGGGGCAGCGGCAGGAGCGGCGGCAGGAACACCGGGTGCGCTGGAAGTTGTTGCGGCAGCAGCGCCGGTATCTACGTCTTCGAATAAATTAGCGGGTTCATTTGATGGCGGCAGGGTTTGATCTGCATCACCGTATTTTGCGGATAAAGTAGAACCTCTTGTTGACCCCAACGCATCCGCAGCCCGTTGTGCATAAAGATTAACTTGAGATTCTTGGCCGGGCTGTCCAGCAGGTTCACCACCTTCTTGATCTGCGAACAGACCAGCGGGTTCTTGCATGCCTTGGGTAAGCGTATCCAGAATTGTTTGACGCTCTTGATCAGTAGTGTTTGGGTCTTTGAATTTTTCAGTCAAAGCACCTTTTAACCCACCGACGCCGCCCACTGGAGCGCCACCCAATGCGCCAAGGATAAGGTTGGCAGCGGAGTCTTCACCAATTTCTTTGTTCTTAGCTACGTTTTGAATCGCAATATCAGCAGCTAACCCTTCAGCAGTTTCTTGTACACCCTGTTCTACCCCACCAATTACTGTGCCTGCGGCAGTTTTACCAAGAACGGATTTACCCGCTGCTTTTTTAAGCATATCATCTAACGCGCCCGTAGCCAGCTTAGCGGTAAAACGATCTCCAAATGTAGCAATCAATCCCTGCATAATTGCGCCGGATTCTGCCGCCTTACGGGTAGCCAAATCTTTTGCCTCTGCTTGGCCCACACCTTGTTTTATTAGTGAAGCGTAGAACGGGCTGTTCTTCATCAAGTCTTCATGGCTCATCTTGCCAATAAACTCTTCCGCAGTTGTAGCGGCTTCATCAGCCGCCATAGCTCCACCCACAACGCCGCCAGCAGTAGGGCTTTTTGTAGCTACAGTAGTAATAAGAGTAGGGGCAAATGTACCAAGCACGCTTGCCAATTGCATGGCATAACCGCGCACGGTTGGGTTTTTACCAAAATCTACTTCACCCTTAAAGATGTTTCCAGTTATTTGAGATTCTTGTACGGCTTTTTTAGATTGCTCTGATGCACTATCGTCAATAGTTTTTTGAACTTGTTTACCAAGGTCTCGCAAATACGTAGAGCCGGGGATCTCCGGTATTTTGGCAAGTGTGCGTTCTACCGCTACAGCATCTTTATCTTGCTGTTCTTTACCGCGCAGTAGCTCATCAACTTTTCTAGCAAGAAGTTTTCCGGCGAGCAGGGGCATTGGCTCCTGTACATTAACTTCGCCTGTTGCAGCTTTACGTACCGCGCCTTTTGCGGCTTCTTGGGTGCCTTTAGGAAAAGCAGCAAACCCAGCAACAGAAGACCCTAGAAGCCTTTTAGTGAAATCAGCAGCATCAGTCCAAATGCTGTTTGGCTCTTCTGGCTTTTGTACAGGCTCTTCTTGTGGTTGAGCAAACTTGCCAAACGGGTTTTGCTCTACCTCTGGTTGAGCAAACTTACCAAACGGGTTTGCCATGCTCAGTTCCCCAATATTTTGGCTGCGGCTCCCGGGCCATATGTCTCATCAAAATACGCCCTGTTTTGCGCCGAAGGAGCTGATTTCAACATGCTTACATCGCCCGAGGACGGGGGTTGGCCAACAAGTGAAACATTTCTGCCTGATCTACTAGGTGTGGCTGTCCCACCCGGTACATTACCGGTGCGTGCTTCACGTTTTTTCGCCTCTGCTCTTGCTGCTTGGTCTATGATTTCTTGCTCGGCTGCCCGCAAAGCACGGTTGTAGTTATCTTCCGCTGTCTTTATCTTGACGGGGTCTCCGCTTTGCCGCGCTTGCAATAGCGGCATTTCCAAAGCCTTAACAGTTGCGGCCTCCATAGCTTTGTCTGTAATAGCTGTGGCTTGTTCTACTGATTTATCTGCCCCAGTGTATTTTGAACCATACATAGCCGCACCTGTTTCTCGCATAGTGTCTATGTATGCTTTAGCGCCGTCTTCGCCAGTTTTGCCGTTATACGATTTCTTGCCCGTACGAATTAAATCAGCTTCCGCCATCATGCGTTCCATCTGGCTTGGCTTATTAGCCACGTCACGGTGAGCAGCGGCGGTGATCCCCGCAACCCTCAGCGCATTCTCGCCTTGCATTTCTTGTTGCGCTAAACCGCTTGTAAGCTGGGCAACTTTTCCTTGCAGCTCAATCTTAGTTTTAAACGCATCTTTCTTCAAATCTTGTGCACGGGTTTCTTCAGCATCTGCTTTGTTAATCAAGCCTTCCTTACGAGATTGTTGAGCGGTAGCCAACAAAATTTCAGATTGACGTAGTTTGTCATCAAACTCGCGGTTTTCTTTCTTAAGTCGACCAACTTCACCAATAAACGCTTCGCCCGCTTCACCCAACCCAGAAATAAATTGCGTCTTTTGGTTTTCACCCGGTTTTTTATTACGGCTCAATAACTTTAAGCTTGACATAGCAAAAGCAAGCCCTTTGTCTTTCTCCATTTGATCCGCCAGCCCGGCCCGTTTGGTTTTAGTTTCTTCCAAATATGGTTTAGTAATGTCAGGGCCATAGCGTTTTTCCAGCAGTGGGATACGAGCAGAAATATCTTCATCTCTTTGTTCGGGGGTTGGCTCTGCTGGTGCTTGATTAGCCATTGCTTTTAAATCGGTCAAACTTTGTTCAAACCTGTTTCCATAGGTGTCTTTACTTTTCGCAGCTCCGCCCGGAGCAAACGCAACCATGCCGCCACCAGCCATCATTTGTTCTTGCTGCTCTACGGGGATTTGATTGAACGCGCCGCCCAGACCACCACGGATCGAAGCCCGCTCTGCCATTTCTGCGTCAATCATCTGAACTTCTTCCAAATCGCGGCGGTTTAACGCCGTTTCTTTGGCTTGCGCCAACTGTTGGTCGCTTAGTTTGGTAAGGATACTTTCTACGTTTTGGTCGCTTGTTACCCCGCCGTCGGCATACGACTCCATCAGGCCACCTTCTTTGTTCGATTTACCCCCCGAACTAGGTGAGCCGCCAAACATACCGGAGTTACCAAAACCATAAGCAGCGCCACCAAGACCGGCTAGGGTCTGTATTGCACTGGGGCCTTGGCTATAAATAGACGCGGTAGATTGCTGACCAAGAGGCAGTCCGCGAACCATGTCAGACATGAAGCCCAATTGCTTGTACGGATAGTTTTGTTGATTCAAGAAATCTTGATACCCCGTGTCTAGACCGCGTTGTGCTTGTTGCTGTTGCTGTGCACCATACTGATTTTGCAATGCATTGATGCCCATCTCTTGACCATACTGAGTCTGACCAAGTTGCCCCAGAGTGCTTGCGGCTTGCAAACCAGTTGAAAGACCTTTCATGCCAAGATCAGCGCCATACTGACGTGACTGTTCTTCTAACTGTTGAGCAGATTGCCCATACTGAGCGCCGAGACCCGCAGCTTGTAAGCCTTGACCAGCGCCGTATTGACGAGATTGTTCTGCGGCGGTCTGTGCTTGTTGGTACGCTTGTTGATTAGCCAACTGCGCCTGCATGTTTTGACCCGCGCCAAGCTGCTGAACACCAAGATTCGCCGAGAGATTTTGCCCACCGACAGTAAGACCCGCTTGTTGGTTAGCTTGTTGGGCTTGCATACGGCGGGTTTGGTCGGCGTTAAATTGCTGTTGAGCATTTTGATACGCTTGTTGTTGCCCAGTAGCTTCAATACCTTGTAGTTGAGAGCTTAAATTACGTTGTGCTTCAGCATCCACAATTGCAGAGCGGCTACCGCCAAACGCACCTTGCTGTACAGCCTGAGCATTACGGCCCGGTTGTGCAACTTGAAAGTCTCGTATTGCTTGAGACTTCTGGTAGTCCACCACATTCTGTGTGTACGGACTCATATACTGCTGAGCAGATGGGCTATCAAAATTTCGAGAACGCACTCTTTCGGCTGGCCCCATTTGATAGTTTTGTAAGTTTTGGCCTTGGGCTTCCAACATTGAAAATTGACCGGGCTGATATTGGCCGGGATTTTGAAACTGATTGCTGAACTGTCCTGCCTGATAGCCTGTACCCAAAGCGCCCATGCCCGCTGCACCAGCTATACCTGAGCCAAGACCAACCTGCTGAGAAGGCTGCATATTTGCAGCGTTTTGGAAGGACTGCTGCTGCATAGGGTCAAACCCAGCAATGCGTTGCCCGCCGTACTCTTGATAGGGGTTTTGGTTAATGTCAGTTAACGCAGAAGCTTTTGCCAACGTGTCTTTGGCGTATCCCCGCGCCCACTCGGGCAACTCCTGCGTCTGGGTTGTTTTATCTGGAGTCGAGTCGCCGCTGTCAAAATAAAATTTGGGGCCTAAGAAAAAATCAAGTATCCATGAAATCTTAAACATCTAAGTGCTCCTTGCGGTACTCGTCAAACCGCTCGTAAAAAATTGTTTTCCACATATCAGGCAAAAATTCTTTTGCTTTTTCGGGGCCAACACACGCATGAACCGCATACGCCATGATGTTGCCAGACGCATACCGCAATCCGTGGGCAATCTCAATCCCGTGCTGGTCTTTGTTTGCTTCAAAAAAGTTTGCAGTTTCATACGCAGAAACCACTGTGAGCCACATGGGAAGCACTTGGTCTTGAATACTGCGGTAAAACGGATTTGCCGGTAGATACACCAAGCAGGTCAAAAATGCTCGGTTAATCAAGTCGGCGGGGACAGGCTTGTCTTTGTCAATTAGATCATCCCATATATGAGCCAAATCAGCAAATGCATGGTACATGTTTAGGGCATCTTGATTGCCGCCAAACCATTCTAATTTTCCGCGACTGTTCATGCCGGTAAGTATTTCTCTGCCCGACTGTTCTTGGCTACCTTACCCTTACCCACGGTTTTACCGCGAGCTTTCTGGATTCTGTCCATCATGGCGTACAGCTTACGTGCGCCAGCTTCAGTCGAGCCATTGCCCAACTCAGACACAATGCGTGCAGGTACGACAAACTCACCATCAGCCAAGCGTGCTGGTTGCTTTTTGCCTATTACAGCAGGGATAGAGTCGGACACACCGTCACCGGGGCCACGAAGCAGTCGGCCACCGTCTGAATATCCGCCAAGGTTATAAGCAGCATCGGATATTCCGCCTGTAGCCAGCTTTGTATATTGTTGGGTATCAGCATCGTATGAGTAGCCTGCGGGTACTCCGCCTTGACCACCGCCAGCTTCCCCTATTCGTTCCAATATACCTTTCGTAAAGCCGCCTTCAGCGGCCCGCGCTACATATTGCTGGTTGAAATACTTTTTTTCCCGCCCAAATGGATCGGTATCGGGGGTTGGAATTGTTGCATTAGCTTCATACGTGTACTGCTGGCCGGGGTCAGAATCCCCCGGTTCAGGTTTGTTTTCTTCTTGTTGCTCTTGATACATATCGTAGGCTGCTGGCGTCGCTGCTGCGGCAAGCGTAGTTTTAGCACCGTATGTGTTTTCTACGTTTCCAAGATTTTCATAAAATCTAGTAGGGCCACCTTCAGTAGCCAAACTTTTAACCCCTTCTCCCATATATTTAGCGTTACCCGCTGCGGTATCCGCCATAGACATGGGTTTTGCCGGACTCCCGTCTAATGAAACAGCCTTGGTAGTATCCACAGGCGTAACAGGAGCAGGAGCAGGTGTTGCAACAGGAGCAGGTGTTGCAACAGGAGCAGGTGCTGCCGCCGCAACTTCAACCGGCGCTGCTGCTGCTGGCGCTGCCGTCGCTGCTTCTACTGGTAATGGTACTGCATTAGATGCCACTGCCTGCGCCCCAGACTGTTGTAGAGCACTGCCAAGACCCGCACCGCCATAAGCGCCCAAGCCAGCCATAAGTCCTTGTTTTATATCCCCTGTTGCTACTGCTGTCCCGCCGCCAACAATCAATCCCGCCACAGGAGCGCCAACACCGGTAGCCGCCAAAGCAGCGCCAGCAATCATTGGAAGCATCTTTCGCAAGAAGCCAGCCTCGGGTAAACCCGTATGGGGGTTGATGGTTAAATAACCACCGTGGGCCATAGCCAAGTCATTGAGGCTCTTTACCTCCCCTTTGGACATGTGGACGAGCATGGTATCGCCATTGCGCCCATGTTTTTCAAGATGTTTTGCAGCGTGTTGCAGGCTCATTTTTGCCTCGTAAATAGGGGGTTGGTTGATAGTATCATGTTGGGCGTAGTCAAACAACTAGACTTTAATCTTTAGAACATTTGCAGCAGTGGTGTCGTAGTAGATGTCCCCAGCGCGAAGATTGGCAAGATCGGCTTGAGTTGGCAGACTAACTTGGGATGCGCCGGGTGTAGTTGGATTGGGTTGCGCAAAAGACATGGCGGTAACCACATCTGTAGTACCCACATTTTGTGAAGCAAATATAGCTGGTGCTGCGCTGTTTAAAAAGTTGAAATACAAACGCAATACGTTGGTCAACTGCTCCATGTACTGGGCATCATATTCAGCCGGAGCAACCGGTAGTCGTGGCGGGGTGTTACCTTTTAATCCCATGCTTATCTCCTGCCGTCCGGCCTAATGTCAATTCGCGGAATGCCCAACTGCCACTGCACCCCTAGCGTGTCAGAGCTAACTTGGAACGCCATCTGACGCCCACGAATCCTGACATACACCTGCTGTGTAAACTGCTGAATAGCATAGGTTCTCTGGTTCTGATAGTTCTGCGTACTGATGACAGCCGGGTCATTAGATGGGCCGTAGGCTGCACCGGGGGAAGTGCGCGGCAATACAGTGAAGCTGGCCTGCGGCAGGTTTACGCTTGATCCATCAAAGGTCAGGTCAGGTATTAACCTCCAGACAAAACCAAAGTTATGCCCGTCCCCAATGTCAAAGTCAGAAGAGGTTAATGTTGCAGAGATAGGGACTGAAGGGTTTACTGTGCCATCATCTACGCCGTTCTCATGGTAGACCAGCAGGGTATTTGTAGTTCCACCCGCCGTGCCGTAGGTTGCTCCTATCGGATATTCTCTAAGTGCGCTGTCTAGCCATGCTGTACGTCCTTGATTGTTTCCTAAATAGTTGTCCCAGTCGCCGTAGTACCAAATATTATCAAGGTGATTATAGATTACATACCGGTCAATTACGGTTGAGTTAGCAGAACAATACTGCCACCAGACCTCGTTGTAGCCCTCGTTTGTTCCGGCCATAAACTGATATGACTGAGTAAGGTTGATGTCGTTGTAGACGTACTGGCGCAAAGTGGACGGCAAAGTCTGCACCCGGCCTGAGTACATGTAGAACTTGTCCGTACCCATCCAGTAGGTGATGTTGTTAGCGGTTGCTATTGCATTTGGCCCTGCAATCGAAATGTTGTCGCCCATGATCTGAAAGCCCCAGACATACGGTGGGCCAAGGTATTGCATGGAATAAATAGCTGAATCAGTCAGCACCAAAATCTCTTGACGGGTCTGAATGGCAGTCACAATCTGTGAACCGTGGCTCAATCGGTAGCTACCCGCTTGGTTTGTAACAGCCGGATACCACACCGCAAAGCTTTCTTGGTTCGACCAGTAAATTAACAGCGGGTCTTGGACTGTGCTGCTGGCTACAGAGTCGTTGCACCCAAACGCAATAACAAAGCGCGAGGCATCGGACACCATAACAAAGTTGGCTACTGTCGGGCAGTAAGCATCCGTCGTGACTGTTCCTGCTTTGGTAACTATAGAGGCGCTTGGGCCAAGTAACTGACCCCGGTTAAATGTGCTGGCAGAAGCTGCGTTTGCCCAGTAGTACAGCGCACCACCACGGGCGTTAAAGATTAAATCCTCGCCAAAGTTTGAGTGGCTCCATAAACGAAGCTGCACGCCAATGCCCACTGTGGCAGGCGAACCCCAGCCTGTAAACGTGGTGGACTGCGTTACTATTGCATTGTCAGCATGAGAGGCGGCTGCGCCTGAGCCTGTGCCACTTAATCCACGGGTACAACCTGTGAATGTTTCGGCTGAAGGAAAAGTTGTTTTGCCCGTATAGGAAATGGTTTCTGAATCAATCAGGATGTTTCCCGTCGGTGTAAACGCACTTGTACTATCCACTGTGATTGTGGTGACAGAGTTGTTTATAGCTCCGTTGAGTTGGTTTGATCCTGTGCCAAAAACAATACCACCCCAAGTACCTGCGCCCCAACCAACGTTCTGAGAGTAAACATCTTGGCCTGTTGTAATCTGGTATACCCCTACAACAGATGCGCCGCCAGCACCTGTATCGCTTGCGTTAGCTGCAACTGAAGAAGTTATGGTGTAAGAGTTACTTGATAGATAGGTAATCTGAAACTCTGCGTTAAGTATGGTGGCTGTAATAACTCCGCCCAAGGAAACAGCGCCGCTGAAAGTCACAAAGTCGCCGGTCTGTGCGCCGTGGCCTACATCGGTTACTGTGATTGTG
>Ga0049080_10000133_pt1 | contig 22964 bp, 35 predicted proteins | sample GreLakmeER15MSRF_FD_66716 | JGI IMG/M metagenome (GOLD analysis project Ga0049080, IMG submission 66716) | Freshwater lentic microbial communities from great Laurentian Lakes, MI, USA - Great Lakes metaG ER15MSRF | ecosystem: Environmental > Aquatic > Freshwater > Lake | place: Great Lakes... | reverse complement strand
TCTATTGTAACTCTGGGAATAGGCTGGTAATCAAATTTTGGATTATACATAATTATAGTCAATTATAGACTATTATAGTCCAGTTGTCAACTATATTCGAAAACTTTCTCCGCAACCGCAACGATCACGTTCATTGGGATTAGAGAATTCAAAGCCTTCGTTGAGACCCTGGCGCACATAGTCCACTGTCATGTTTTGAAGATACACGTTGTCTTTTTGATTTACCAGCACAACAAACTCAGGTTGTGCATAATTGATAACATACTGTTCTGATGTGTATTCCTTGACATACTCTAACACATAAGCAAGCCCGGAGCAACCTGTGGTCTTGACCCCAAGGCGAATACCAGCATAGTTTTTGGTTGTAACTAACTTTTGTATTTTGTTTCGTGCTGTGTCAGTGAACGAGATCATGCTTCTTGCGATAGTCTGCTACTGCGGCCTTGATGGCGTCTTCTGCAAGGATGGAGCAGTGGATTTTGACTGGTGGGAGAGCAAGTTCTTCAGCAATTTGGCTATTTCGTATGGATCCTGCTTCTTCAAGTGTTCGACCTTTGACCCATTCCGTAACGAGGCTAGAACTCGCGATTGCACTTCCGCATCCGTATGTTTTGAATCTTGCATCTGTGATAATCCCATCAGTTACTTTTATCTGTAACTTCATAACGTCACCGCAAGCAGGCGCACCAACCATGCCGGTGCCAACGGTATCGTCAATTTCAAATTTACCCACGTTGCGTGGATTTTCATAGTGATCTACAACTTTTTCTGAGTATGCCATATTAGTAGTTACAAGTTCTAGATCTAGTCACAGTGCCGTCCCAGTTTCGAGTTTCGATCCAAGGGCTACACTGTTGGCGTTGATATTCAACCACTTGAGGTTGTACAACCACAGGACGTTCAACGTACACTGTTTGTGGCTGTGTGTAAACCACTCGAGGAGGAGCATCAACCTGGTTGAGCCTTTGGAAAGCCCATAATGCTGCCATGCCTGCTAGTGCACCTTGTTCACGGTCGCCCCAGGCCAATGCATTGGTACTGGCCAACGCACTCATCAAAACAAAAATTACAGCTTTTTTCATAATACACCTCCTATAGTTAAGTATACTATATTTAACGTTTTGTGTCAACCTTTGGTTGACTGATTTGGTTAGACGCCGCGGTCTTTGTTCATGGCCGATTTGGCAGCTGACGCCACAATGTCTTGAGCTTTGTTTACTGGCATGGCAACATTGGGTTGTCCTGCACCTTTGAACATCAATATGCCTGTGTTTGGATCCATGGGTTCCAACAAGTTGCTGAGTGGCTCTTGACTCACAACATCGGCTAGATTTTGGGCAGTGACATTGATGTCCAAATCGTTGGCCAATTTGATAAATGCATCTTGACTGATTTCTTTCTTGGCATTGGTATCATTGGCACGGCCATTAAGGAACTGTACCAGTCCTGACAGTTGCGCTGGATTAGGCAAAGGCGCCATCCCCATGCTACTGTCAACTTCAAATATTTTCATTATCTCTTGGCGCGGCCTAGAGCGGCAGCAGGAGGTTCGGCACCAGCGTCGGCGGCTGCGGCATCCAATGCGGCATCTGCACCCATGTCAGCACCAGCTTCGGCACCCATAGCGCCAGCGGCGGCCATGTCGCCACCTGCGGCAGCCATGTCGCCTGCGCCTGCTGCAATGTCAGCGCCCATGGCGCCAGCGGCTGCGGCACCAGCAGGAGCAGCACCAGTTACTACATTCAACGCGGCGTCAAGTTGTTGCTTGGCACCTTGAATATTTTGTAACAAACCTGTTAGTGCGGCTGTAGCATCTGCATTAAATTGTGCGGCTTGGTCAATACCAACCTGGTTCTTGATTGAGTCCACTAGAGCTGGCAATTCTTTGAACTGCAATTCACTCACGTCTTCCAACATGCTTTGCATTTTGTCAACCATGTCTTGTGCGGCCAACACCACTTGAGCTTGTTGAATTTCGCTTTCGTTCAGTCGGCGTGCCATTCTACGGAAGCGGCTTTCAGCTTGCATCATTGCGGCGCCAGCTACTAGTTTTTGTTCTTCAGGATTTAATGTTTGACCAGCTGAACTCTTTTTAAGTGCGGCGGCCAATTTAGGATCTTTAGCAACTGCACCAGCCACAGCAGGCGTACCACCAGCAACAGCGGCTTGTGGAGTTGCAGGTGCAGTACCGGGTGCAGGAGGAATGACGTTTTCTTGCAAGCGACTAGACAGTGCCTGTTCCATCATTACCAATTGCAGATAACGTGGATCTTGCTCACTGCTGTGACGTGCAGAAGTCTTGCGGTGCTCGCCCAAGATCCCACGTACTTTGCCCAACATTGCTCGAGTTTGACCACGTGTTAATTGGTCAAAGCTAATGCGGTTACCAAAGTAACTTTCGAATACTTTGGCTATTTGCTTACTTGGCGTCGGAGCCGATAGTTCTTGCAGTTTCATTATTGAATCCCTTAATTTGCATATATTTAGCCTGATTTACACATTTCTCTAGTTCGGCCGTGACTGAGTTGTACTGGTCTATTTTGGGTTGCAGTTTCATGTTTATGATTTCATAAAATGATTCTGTTCTCCCGCGCTCGCCAATGGCTTGTCGGCAGTATATATCTGCCGCTAGTGCTTGTTTTTTACGATCCAGCACCAGTATCTGGTTGGATAGATTGTACTGTTGTTTATGATCTGTTGTACACCAACTCATTGCTGTTTTTTTTGTGCTGAACGAATGAATAGCTTTGTCCCAGGTACTGACTTGAAATCTGGTGCCCTGCGGCTGTATACGATATCTTCCAAAAACCACAAGCGACCCAGTACCATCATCTATTATGATACTATCGATATTGCGTTTGAGCTCGCGTTCGGCCCAGGCATCTAGTTTTTGTTCTTGGCTCATTTGAATACGTAGTGAGTAAGCAACCAGCCTACTGTGGCTGTTAAAAATCCAATTACACCAATACCCCAGCCGATCAGCTGATTGTTACGTTGTTCGCTCATTTGATGCACCATGCCATGTACTACCTTGACGTCTGCTTTGATCTCATCAATGCACACAATCATGGAATCTAATTGTAGTTCCAGAGCTCGGTAACGTTCTGCACACAGTTCAACGTGCGCTTCAAGACTTTTCTTTTCAATATCAGTTGTGTCGGCCATGATTACTCCAATGCATTATTTACCGTAATGAACCAAATGTTTTGATTGTCACCCGATGTGGCAATAGTGGGAGTCATGCTGGGTTGTTCAGTAAGATTCAGCATCATTGGAACTCCTTCACAATCTTGTTTGAGTCCGGCCAATGGATCTGCATTGCCATGCATTGCAAACACACCTTCTGATTCAGATCTAAATTCAAACTCCCATACAGAGTCTTTTTTAACAGGTACAGAGAGATCAATGGGTTGTGTTCGCAAACTTATAATTTGCAAGAGTGTTTCCCAATTGCGTTGCTGATTACGCGAATGATTCCAGGCGGGTTGATTGCGTACAGTTTGTCCAGCGCGGTCCACAAAAGGAATTTCGCTTGATCTGTAGTGTCCAGTTACACCAGTAAGGCTACAATCAAAAAGGGTACGGCATATGATCTTCATTCTGTGAGTATTTAATGCCAAAAAGAAACCCTGGAGTTTTTACTTCCAGGGTCGGTGTGGTCAACTAAACTGATTACAGGTTAGTGAAGCTGGCTGTGGCACTCACGTTGGCAGTTGGAATACCAATGTTCAAGCCACCAGTTGCGTTGGCTGTTTGAGCCGCTGCAACCAAAGTTGTTGTAGTGTAAGCACCACTTGGATAGATAGCCAAGCTGATTGTACCAGCTGTAGCACCTGCTTGGTAAATTGCGATTGTACCAAGTTGTTGAATCGAAGTCAACACGTTGTTCAAGTAACCGTTAACGTTACCAGCGTTGGTCAACGCGGTGTTAGCTGTCAAAGTGAAGAAGTCAAGTTTTGGACCTTGGATCTGAACTGGACCTTGAGCTGCTACGTTAGCTGTTCCTGCGATGGAACCGTTTGCCACGTCCAGTGCAAATACTGGTTGTGTAGTTCCGTTTACTTTTGTAAATACTGCCATGATAAATTTCCTTTAAGTTAGTGGTCTCGGTGGACCTGCTTTTATTTAGTCAGTTTGGGAAAATCACGCCTGTTGCGGATTATTTCTCTGTCTATTTTGAGCCGCAAATGCATTGGGATCAAATCTATTTACCGCTTTTGCATAGCCCACAGGGGTGGCCATGACCCAGCCTTCTTGTCCAGGATGCTCTGTATCTGCTTGCTGTAACAGGTGCATCTTGACATCGTGTAACAAGTTAAATGCGTTGAATGCTGCAGCCAGTGCAGGGGTATTAGAACTTGGACTGTTCAAGTATTCCACAATATTGCGATACTTTTGTGGTGTTACTCGAGTTTCTAACCAAGTGCCAAATTCAGGCAATAGTGTGGCACCGTTGAGTGGTGCACCTACCTTGGTGTTGATAAAGTCCACACAAAGTTTTGCTAGGTCTGTAATCTTGTGTGCTCGTAATTCAGCAGGGTTAAACAGTGTGTCAATTGCTCGACCTTGAGATTTAATCAGTTGTTTAAGTTGTTTCTCAGCGTTGGTTTCAGTTTCGAGTGCTCGAGGACTTGCTGGTCTTTCCAACATCAAGCCCGGAACTTCATTGAACTTTACTCCACTTAGTGGCTGACGTGCATCGCCTGCATCTGCATACATTGAGTGAATGGCAATGCCAATGTTGCTGTTGCCAATGCGTTGACCCAGTGCTGATTTAGCAGGTATCTTGTATTCAACTGTATTGGGACGGAACACATAGTTGCCTGAAATATTAGGGGGAGTCTGCATGTACAATAAATCACCCTTGACATAACCACGGAAGTTGGGTGGTAGTGCGGCTTCTAATACAGGAAACAATTGTGCATACAAATTGATAAGTTCAGTTCTATCACCCGAGCGTGTGCTTTGAATTTTAGCCATCATCTCAGGACTTGTGGCAAGCCCATCGTATCCCTTGGCTTCAAAGCCCGATCCATCAGTTAGCACAAACTCACCCGTGGCAGGCTTGCGGCCAAATATCACAGCAGGCTTACCGTCCCACTTGGCTGTGACTGTCTTGGGTTGTTGTGTAGCATGGCTGACAATCTCCAGTGCGTCTCGGATGCCCTGTGTGCCACGACGGAACACTAGATCTTCAAGATGTTCGATGCCTTTGGCTCTGCCACCTACACCAGCTTGTTCTGCCTCCACAAGAGCAACATATCCACGGTTCACAATACGGTCACGTAGGCGTGCCAGGAAGTTAGCGTCACTTTCGACCATGCCCATTTCGGGTTCTTTTACACCTTCACGTGCGATGTATTCACGGAAGTCTGCCAGTTTGGCATCACGATCAGGATCCATTGCTAAGGCTTTGTAAATACTTTCCACAGTCATTAACTGATTACGTTTGTACTGTGGGGCCAACAGTATGCCAGCAGCTTGATCTGGATCCATTGTGATCAACTTGTCTGCCTGACGACTGATAATACCTTTGGCTGAGGCTTTGAGTCCCAGTGCTTTAGCAATGCTAGACATCAGTACATTACGAAACACGCCCTTGTAGGCCGATCCTGTGCCACCGCCCAACCAGAATGTTCCCCATTCCAAATTGGGCATGAACATAAAGTCTGTTTGCACATAGCCACGTTTTGGGTCGCCTTGTATAGGTGTTTTGAAGTGTACTGCTTCGCCTGTGAGGCGTGTCCAGTCCTTGGGATCTTGTTTGTTCTTTGCGGCCCAGGCATCCAGTTGTCCCTTGAGTTCGGCCTTGGTTATTTCGTTGGCATCCACAGCAAGATCTAGGTCACCAGAATCAGGCTTCTTGCCTGTTGAGCCCAACCACTTGACGGGGATACCTGCTTCATCCCGATCATGTGATAAATCAAGACCTGTGACGGTTTCCAGCCAGGCCACTGTGCTGGGTATGTCTGCTTGACTGATGCGTTGTGTTAGTGGCCGACCTTGTGCATCTTTAAAAACATTGCCACCTTCTAATAGTTGTTTCATTTTGATGGTATACCCATCATTTGTAGCAATGCAGGGCGATTAGCAGGGTCTGCGGCCAACTGCTGAATATTCATAATATCTGCACCGTTAAGTTTGGCTTGATCTGCCATCCGTTGGGCCTGTGGGGTAAGTGGTACCGAACCAGTGGCTCCTGCACGTCCACCTGCACGTCCAGTATCATAGGCCATCATGTTTTGTGCCGGCAATATTCCCATGCCAACCAACTCAGTAAATAATTTTTCTGTAGCTTTGGGGTCAGTGTTTTGCAATGTGGCGTTGTAGATTGCATCTATAGATTTATCAATGTCAACTATGATGTCTTCAGCATAGTCTTTTTGGTTGGGATCACCAATATAGGTTGCTATGTTTTTGTAATCTGACCCTTGCCGCCCGATCATTTTGTTAACTAGGTCTTGAAGATTTGCCTTGAGAGTTACAATACTGGGCTGTGTTACTTGGCCGAGGCTGGTAGGAGGATTGCCGTTGGCATCTTTACTATTGGCCATGAAGTTTTGCACTGTTTGTTGCCATGCAGTTTGCATGCTGGTAGCCAGTGTTTTGGCTGCAGAACTATTGGCCATGTTTTGAAACCCTTGCTCACGACTTTGAGCAGGACTAGCCTGCGAGGTCACATCTGTTCCCACAGCCTTGTTTATTGCTTGGTTGCCAGCTTGTTTGGCTATGCCGCCTGCGATGCTGGCGAGAGCTCCACCAATGCCTTCTTTTACTGGCTTTTTACGTGTTAATTCATGAATCTGCATTTGTTCTCCTAACTGAACGCGAGAACTTGCCAGCATCCTTGGTGCGTATTGCATTGAGCAATTTACGTGTGAGATTGTCCGCTTGTTCTGCGCCAAACTCTACTTCAATCTGTTCTATCAGGCGTATGGCGCTGGATATAATACTGTCAGCCCGAGTTTCAATTATCAGGCGGCGATCACGCTCTACATACAACGAGTCTAGTTCTTCTAGTAAACTACGGGTCTTTTTCTGCATTCGATCTGGGCCTTTGGATTATTTAGTGCATTACAAGTTCAAATAAATATCTACTATACAGGAATACCTATGACAAGTCAAATCAACCCAAACAACGTAGACGGCACCTTTCCGGTAGCTGGACAACCCAACAACACACAGGGGTTCCGAGATAATTTTACCAATATCAAAACCAATTTTAGTTACGCTGGTACCGAAATTACAGACTTACAAAACAATGGTATTTTCAAAGCTGCCTTGAGTGGCACCACATTGAACAACAACATGGCGGATAACTTAATATACGCCGTTAAATTACAAGACGTCAGTTATACCTATGTGCAAAACACAGCATCATCAGGCAGTATCACAATTGATTACAGCGCCGGTCAGTACCAGTTGATTTCAACCACAGGTTCTGTCAGCTTGAATTTTGCTAATTGGCCAGTAAGTGGCACAGCAGGCACGGTACAAATTGCAATCAATGTCACTAGCACCGCGCACACTCTAACATTACCTGCCGCGGTTACTCTGGGCACAACTGGCATCCAAGGATATTCTGCAGGTGTTATTACATTTGCCGCAACAGGTACATATCAGTTCTCATTTAGCTCTGTAGATTATGGTGCTACTGTTACAATCTACGATTTAAATCGTCCTCTTAGTTATTTTACCAATCCTGTAACTGTGGCCAGTACTACCAACAGTACCAGTGCAGGCACAGGCGCTTTGATTGTTTCAGGAGGTGTAGGTGTATCAGGCAATTTATATGTGAGTGGCAATATTGTGGGCAGTATAGTGGCCACAGGCAACACATTTGCAGGTAATACCACAGTAGGAAACTTGTTGACTTCAGGATTAGTTAGTGCAACTGGCAACATTACTGGTGGTAATGTAAGTACTGCTGGATTAATAACAGCTACCGGTAACATTACTGGTGGGAATCTAAACGCTGTAGGATTAAGTCTTAGTGGCAATGTAATCAGTACCATTAACATGACCGCTAACATCACTACTACCGGTGGCAATATCCAGGGCGGCAATTTAAAAACTGGTGGCATTGCCAGTGCCACAGGCAACGTCACAGGTGGAAACATACTCACCGGCGGATTGATATCAGCAACTTCAACCATAACTTCGTCGGCCAACATCACTGGTGGTAATATCTTAACTTCTGGGCTAGTATCAGTTACTGGCAACATCACCAGTGGCAATGTCAACACAGGCGGGTTAGTATCAGTCGCGGGTAATATTACTAGTGGTAATATTTTAAACGGTGGATTAATTTCTAGTACCGGTAACAGCACCGCGGCAAACTATCTAACAACTGGATTAATATCTGCAACCGGCAACATCACAGGCGGTAACATCTTGGGTGGTGCCAACGTCAATGCCACAACACACACCGGTGCTACAGTCAGTGTAACTGGCAACATCACTGGTGGTAACATTATTTCTAGTGCGGTTATATCTAGTGCTGGTAATGCTAGAATTTTAAGTGGCACAGCAGTTCCTGTAGGCGGCACAGCTGGTGCTGGATACTTGATGTCAAGTACTACCAACCTTGGTGTGTTCTTTGGATCTGGTGTGCCTACGCTGAGTGCGGCACAAGGTAGTCTCTATTTGAGAACTGATGGTAGTTCGACCAGCACCAGAATGTATGTAAACACAAATGGTTCAACAACTTGGACCGCAGTTACCACTGTGGCTTAATTTGATTTGATCTGTCCCAGCAGTTGTTTTAGTTTTGCACTTTGAACATCTGCTGTGACTTTGCCTGTGTCCTGTGGTCCTTTTTCCCAGGCAGGAGTTCCTGTAGCTCGTTCCCATGGAGGAGATGAGTCACTTTCCCCTCCAGTATCAGCAGCCTTGACCTGACTACGTGCCTTGATTGAATCCATGATACTACTTTGGGGTTTGTTGTAACCAGTTCCTTCGTCTCCACCCTCGTCTGTGATGCGCATGGTTTCAATGTTGTACTCCAGGTCAATCTTTTGTCCAACACCTGTTGAACTACGTGACTTCATACATTGTATTTGATACTTGCCACGCTCTTTCATAGCACGGCTTGTAAAGATACCAAACACATTGTCAGCAGTATTGATCTTGGAGATACCACCCGAAATGTGTGAATGATCAAACTCAATTTCTTCCACAGCCGATCGATTCAACTGCGATGCAGTGACCATTAGTACAGCCAACTCTTTGGCCAAGTTACGTAGTTCTTCACTCACATACTTGTCTTTCACAAACAAGTCATTTGGACTGACTTTGGCACTAACTGGCATAAGCAAATCCAAGTAGTCAATCATCACAAAGTCAACTTTCTTGCCTGTTTGAATTTGATACTCTTTCAAATAAGCACGAATATCATTGATGTTGCTCTGTGCTGGCAGGCCTTTAACTTGATAGTTACCCGACTTCTTGGCCACCAACTTGACCTTGAGTTCAGTTGTGTCCATGTCACGTCTAATGTCTTTGGTGCTCATGTTTGTTAGCATGGCATCAGTTCGCAAACTTGTGAGTTCTTCACTCAGTTCCAGTGTAATGTAAACGCCACTGAGTCCTTGCTGTAGCCAATTCAGCGCAATGTTCATCATTACCAGGCTCTTACCCGAACCCGAGCCGCCGGCAAAGATGTTTAGTTCACCCCTACTGAATCCGCCATACAGCAATCTATCCAGTTGTGGCCATCCTGTGCTTACTTGCCCGCCCGAGTTAAAGTATTTCTCAATGCGAGCCTTAGGATCAGCAAAGTAATCCGTGCCCATGTCTTTAGTGAGTGATATCTGTACTGCATCTTTGATAAGTTTTTCAACGGGTTCAAATTCACCTTTCTCCAGCAAGTCTGCTGACTTCAAAATAGCACGTTCAAGTTCTTGACGTCGGGTAAATGCTTCAAACTCACCCATGAACCAGTCAAAGTGGCCTTCGTTCAAGTCCGGCACTGGTGCAAGTTTAACCCCTGTGGTTGCAGAAATCTGCTGCCTGTCAGGCATGGTCTTGTGCTTGTCTGAGTGTTCTTTGATGAACTCAGCCGCTGACCTCAAACTCCGGTCAAAGTTCTGCGGGTTGTAGATGTTTTGAACACGCACATAACTTGTGGCGTCTTCCAACATCATCTCTAGAAATAGTCTTTGGACATCAAGTCCGTATTCTTTTAACAAAGTTTGTCCTTTATGCTTGTTTCAAAAAAATGTCGGTTACCAGCAGGTCCGTGATGCCCGTGCCATCCAAAATTGTCATAATCTGCTGGCCGGTTGATGTTCAAGTTAACATCATACATGGAGCCATCAAATATTTTACATCTGTTGTGAGCTACACAATAATCTAGTATGTATTGACTTGGTCCCCAGTGATTGTTTGGATCTAAATTTTTACTGAGATTTACAACAATGTAGTTAGCGTTGCAGGAATCCAACCACTTGGTTATTAAAAATATCTGTCGCAAAACCTGGGTTTCAATCCAACTACGATCACTGATCAACACTGACAATCGATCAAGTTCCTTGTACTGTAAATTTACCAATCCATGATGGCTTGCGACATTACTGGGTTGTGCTTGCCACGTTTTTGTATCAAATACAGAACTTACCAGTGCTGTGTCTTTGTAATCGTCAAATACAGTAATCCTTTCCAAAGGCGGCAGGCCAATGACAAAAAAGTCTTGATCAAAGTTGTATCTTTGCTGTTCACCTATTAGCATTTGACACACACTGTCAAAACTTATTTTGGATCTGCTGCAGTTAATCACCGTGTCAACTCCCAATGCAGAAGCAGTTAGCCCCCAAAAACTTTCTTGTGGGGAAACACAAACATCTGGTGTGCTATAACTGTCGCCAAACACCCAAAGCCTATTGTATTCTTTTGACAAGTTGTCGTTTCCTTATCTCTATTTTGATTTTACTAGTTTCTCTTGCGACCATAATAGTTAGCAAGGCCCCCAGTCGGCCCAACTTTATCACAGCATCATTGACATCTTTACAACCCGCTGGCCACTCAGGTATGCTCACTGCCCAGCCCAGTTCCACTGCACGGTCGATCAGTTCTACACCCGCGACATCTTGGTCTGGTACCACAGTTACTTCACGTCCGAGACTGCGAATCAATCTTGCTTGGCTATCACTAATAGTGTTGTGCATCACAGCAAGCCCGCCAATAGAGAGTGCATCAAAGATACCTTCCATTACCAACACATGTTGCCAGTCTGCCTGTTGTAGATCTGTACCAAACACATAGCCCGGTTGTGAATGATTGAGGTACTTGGGACTTTTGTCATCTAAAAATCTAGCAGTCCAGCCTACCACTCTGTTATCATATGTAAACGGTACCAACACAAACGGCCTTGTCCAATGAACTCCATCAGTTTTGATAGAAGTCATTATAGGAAAGTCTTCTGGAACACCGCGCCGGCGAATATAATCCCAGTACAGCGGATGCTCAGGTGTGACCACTTCCGAGAACGGAGGAAAGTCATCAGAGTCTTCAAATTCAATAGCACTCAACGCATTGAACACTCGTTGCCGATCTTCCAAGATGCCGTGTATGCTACGATGACGCAGGCTTTCAAGATTAAGCATGTCAATCTCGTTATCTGGCACACCCATCCACCCTAGTAATCTTCGGGCTTTGAAACTCACAGTACGGCCAAGAATGAAACTGGCTGTGTATGAGCAGTTGAAGCAGTGATAACTCCAGCCCGATTCGGTCGCCTTGATACCACCACGTCCACGTCGGTCTGGGCTGTTGCCATTATGGGTGCAACATACCGCATTGAAACTCAGCCAGCCCTGTGGACTGGGTTTTCTTTTTGCAGGTAGGTAAGCAAGGATATCTAGCATCTGTTGATTATAACAGATTAGTTACACTAGATCAACGATATTGAACGTTTTGTATTCGTCCGTTTGTGAATATTGCAGTTGCAGCAATTGAACCTTGGAATTGAAATGGTACATAACCCGAACCACCGTCGATGATAGTTACTCCGGCAATTACTCCTGCATCACTGATGGTACAAACTGCCTCGGCGCCTGATCCGTTGCCCAAAATTTGAATGTGCGGTGGACCAACATAGTTATATCCGGCGTTGGTAATACTGATTCCAGTGACCACACCATTGGTTACTTGCACATTACCGCTGGCACCATAGCCCACTGAGTTGTTTAGGGCCAGGCGCAACAAGGGATGGAACCCAACAATGTTAAAATAGTCACTCACTGTTGCCCCAGAATACTCACGAGTTTCACTCACATTGTACCAAACGGATTCATAATTTTGTGCGGCTTGTATTTTGACTGTTCCTGTGTAGCCCACAAGATCAAACTTGACCGTGGTAAAACTAGACCCATTGGTTGGTATGAAGCTGGAATAAAATTCAGTCATTTGAATTGAATTTTGCGGTTGTGGCGTAAGTGCCCAGTCAGGAAATTGTGTGGGAGCGGTGCCCACAAAGTTATTTTTGCCATACATGTCCGGAACTGTGCATTCTGCACTGGGCACAAACTGTGGCAGGATTGAGTCAACAATGTTACAATCTGCTCGGGCCTGTGAGTTGGCATCTACATAAGCGGCTTGTACATAGTTGCCGGCCGAACGTTGTATGCTGTAACTGGCCGGCTGTGCCATGATATTGATAGTATCTTCTGTGTTGAGAACTACTTTGACACGGCCTAGAGCAGAGCTCAAGATTTCCATGTCCTTGGTAATCAACAGTTCGTCGCCAGTTTGATTCACCACACGGAACACAAATGTGCTGCCTGCAATGTTTACGGGTTTCTCATCTTGGTTGATAAATTCAAAGAGCAGAACATTGTCCACTCCCTTGTTGATTGTTAGTTGTTTTGCATACACTGGGTCGTACCTCGCTGTAAAGTATCCGCCACTGGTGTCTATCAAAAGTACCCGGACGATTTGTTGGTATAAGTAAACGGTGGTTGAATACATAGGATCCTCGAAACAGTATTTATGGGTAATAATATTTTTGAAAAGCTAACGGAGAAGTATCCCTTTATAACATTATGTTTGTACGCAAATGTGGAATATGTGGGTGTGGTACAAAACAGAGACGATGTTGTCACCACTATCTACGACTTTGGTGCTGTACAAACACAGGAACATAAGGTGCTGTTTTTAGAACTTGCCAGTACCTGGTGGTGGGAAAGCAATCGTAGCATACCTATAAACATATTCCTACGCAGAGATTGGGAACAATTCCGCCCCACTCTTCGTACTTTTGTCAATAAAGACCTGGAAATCTTGCATGGACCAGCTTGCAGTTTGCTGGACATAGTGCGCAGAAAAGGCAAGCGAAAGTCAATCACGCTGGTGCGTCGGATTGATTAAGCAGGTTCATGTGTAGTGCCACCAGGGCCGCGTAGGAAACTGCGTGGCTTTTCTTAAATGTGTAGCCTCGGCTTTCGTCACCGTCCCATACACTAGCAAACACTTCTGTCCAAGGCCGTGTTTGTAAATGTGCCTTGCCCGGACGAATAATAGAGATAAAAGCAGCCATCCTGGGTATTGAATCTGGTTTCATTACCCGTAGTAAATCTGTATAGTTACCCACGTGTACCAGTTGACTGGACCAGGCATGATCCGTCCACAGTCGTTCCCAAGGTGGCGTGTCTGTGAGCATCGCTTCATAATGTGTAGGATCTTTTACTAATTGATACACACTCATGTTTAGAAAGTCCAATTTAAAATACCCACGCTGTTCTGCTTCTTCATAATCTATTGCGGCACATTGATTGACGGGATCTGCAGGAATGTCTGTTACATAGATACCCGAGTTGTGCTTTCGTCCATTGCTTTGTCGTGCAGGCACATGGCGAATCAGTCGCAACACAGTTTCTCTGTCGGCAAAGTCAATGTCAATATCTGCGCTCATTACCATCCTGCCTTGTTCAGTATATCTTTCACGTACTCTTGGTCCGCTGGGTAGTTAGTAAACTTCTTTTGCCAGGCGTCCGAGTCAATGTAGGGCCAGACCATGGCCACTTGTTCTGTGCTCAGTTCGCTTAGGAACTTTTGTCCCGACTCTGAATTGTAAATTACCCATGGACTTATGCGTCCGGCTGTGACAGCATAACATAGACTATTGGTGTTGCCATAGCGCATCCAATCATGTGGGGGATTGCCTGTTTCTTCTGCCCAACGTATGCTGTGTTCTATTGCTCGAGCCAGCGCATCATCCACCGCTTCCACACGCAGGTATTCTATCAAGTACTCTGTGTAAATTTTGTCACTGCACCAATGATCAATTTTCTTTTGTGCTTTTAACAGCCAGGTCATGAAACGTGGGGGTGCAATCACATGGGTGTTGACACAGTAGTTGCCAAACTTGACAAATGCTCTGTAATAAGGTGAATCACAAAAGTCATCATGTGTTTTGTTCTTGGCCGATCCTTGCATGGTTTCATAGAACTTGATATATGCTTGGAATCCCATACGTACTCCTGCTTCGTCTCGAGCAAGTCGTCGACGTTTGGGTTCACACATGTGAACGGCTATTGACGTTTCTCTAGCAAACGTTTTCTTGCAATAATCGCACAAAAAGCTCATGCTAACAGTTTACGCTCTTGAATGTAGTTTGTCAAATATTCATTTAGCTTTTGGTGATGTCCAATTGCCGCATGTGTCATGTCCGGTGGAACATAAGGTGCACCAGGTCCATAGTCTTTGAGTTGGACTCCTTGCTCAGCTTGCCAGGCTGTGGCACGCCAACCAAACTTGCCCACAATTTTGGGTTGATCAAACAATGATAATCTAGGGTTTGATAACAAATCCAAGTATAGGTTGTCTGCTTGTTGAAACATCAGCACCCGGTGCCCGCGACTTTGCAAGTCAGCAATAGTACTCAGCATGCGATACATCAAATCTTCCGTGCGATCTAAAATACTGAACACTTCACTTTTGAGTTTGGTTTCTACAAATTGATCTGAATCTGCTTGTGTCCAGTCATATTGCCAACGAGATTTAAACTCTTGATTTTGCGGATTGACCCAACGTCCTTCAAAATCATTCAGTTGTTCACATATGGGTATTTCTAGTCTTGATAGAAATGTCATGCCTAGTATGTAAAATGTTGGCGGTGCTGTGTAACTGTGTTTGAGTGTGGTTCTTAGTATGCGACTGTTTGCGCTACCACCTATAGCAAGACTGACAGGATTGTCTAATCTCAACTGCTGGGCCAGATCAACATGCCCTTGACCCACAGCATACGATTCCATGTAACTGCAACCGTTGACCACTAGATTCATTTTTTGTCCTGGCCGGCGCGACGATTGTATTCGTCAATTTCTTTCTGAGTGGTAATTTGACACATTACATCAATCTCATCATCTTTGTACGTAGGGTACATGGCCATTAATGCTTTGCGTTTGCCACTGAGTCCTGCTTCCTTTTTCTTAGGAGCAATCCATGGATGTCTTGGTGTGCCCAAGTCTGGACTTACTGACGTGGCCATGAGCCAGTGTAGTTTGGGGTGTTTGCTAACGTCAAAGAAATGCTTATTCAAACGTTCGTTGCAACTGATAACATAGAACTCCTGTAATTCTCTTGACCCTTCCACTGCCGAGCCCCAACGTATCATAAGATAGTTTGAAAACTTCTTCTTTTCTTCTGAGGTGAGTTCGTCGTAAAAATTTCTGTTCTTGCGATCAAACTGTCGCATCTCATTGGCAATGTTCAATTTATCGCTCATCAGTCTTACTCAGTTTATAGATCATTATAACACGATCCAGGGCATCTTGTAAAGTGGGATTGGTTGGGGCCGCACGTCGAATCTCGCCCCACATCTTGTTTTCCATAATATGGTCTCTTAAAGGTCTACCATCATTTGTTCTCGAATCGTAGTCGATCTTGTGTCCATTGATGGGATCATATTCCACACCTGATTCGTATCCTACCACCTGACGTGTGCTGGGATCAGAGCCTGACTCACGGGCATAGATAATACCTTCTACTCGTTCGTAAATGAGAGTGGCGCCGGGTTTAAGTTGTCCCATACTTGTATCCATACTGTAAGTGTGCCCAACGCAAGAAGCGTTCAAGACCTTCACGATCGTTAGGATAACTTTCTAAGTATACCCTAGATAGACGATTGATGATTTCAAATATTTCAGGTTCTGTATAAGGCATTACCAAGCCAGATTGTAGTTGACAATTTCACAGTTGCGACTGACGTCTTTTACAAAGTACACACAGTCAGGTTCGGCATCATCGTTCAGGGGCACGGCCAACATTTGCCCGTTCTTGAGCTTGGGTGCGTACCAGTTGACTTCGTGATACACATCTAAGATTTCAATATCCGGAAAGGAGGGTCTGTAACTGCTCAGAGGATTGAATTGAAATACCTTGAAGCCCCTATCATTGATCGATGTCAACGGTAGTACTTCTAGGTCACCAACGTCAGGTTCGCCGATCAAGATCTGCCAGTCCATGGGCATTTTGATTGTTTGTGTTCCGATACGCAACACCAAGGCAGGTGCATTAAACGATTCTAAAAAGATCAGCGGAATAAAATGATAGTCTGGGTCTGCTGGGTTTGAGTTGTCAAGTATGGCAAAACGCATGTCATCCACTTCTTCGGGCAAGTGATTTAGATCGTAATAGGTGTTGTCTAGTGTTAATATTCGCATGTTGTTATAATACAGTATTTGTTATACAATGTCAAGCATTTGATAGTTTTTGTATTTCCATATGCACTGCATCTGCTACCGTTTGTTGGGTGGCGTGATCTGTGTGAAACGGTCGATCGTCATCATGGTCTGGGTGCATGATATAGGTATCACCCACCATCTTGCCCTTCATTTGATAGTTGAACATGGCTTGCCCCAGTGACAGTTTCATGTCTATGGGAACGATTCCTGCTTTTTCTGCTTGATGATGCCAGTGTGCCAGGATCCAAGAGTCAACTTCTTGATACAGTGCTTCGTTGAAAAAATATTTGAAATGGTATTCAATTGCCTTGTGTTGATCTTTGGTGAGTACCAAGGTAGGGTTGTTTTCAAGTCCCTGTGGTACAGTACTCAGTATGGGTGCATCATTGTCAGGAGTTTGTACTCCATTTGAAGATGTGCAACTTGGGTTGTGTCCAACATACGTGGTGTAAGAACTTTCATCATCCTTGAAAGGATATATGAAATTTTTCAATCCCTTTTCAACTTGGAAATTATCATTGATCAACAAGTTTAATCTGTAACTCCAGGTGTTGTGGTACAATAAAAATTTACATCCAGTTTCGATTGCCTGTCTCATCTGCCAGGCAATGCCAAGATTGGTCATGGAACTTCTGGCCAGGCACAGCACTGAATAGCCATACTGGTCTTGTAATATTTGACTGTAATGATCTCTAGTGTTGCTACGCGGATTGCCGTTTTTGGTTGCCGAACTAAAGCTATCGCCGCATACTATAATGTCAAATTCTTTTTTCAACACCATTCCTCAGTAATCTCCAAAAGTGTTTTTAAAAATCCATCATGAGCTGCTTGGTCGTTGTGTGTGACACTGCGATCCCAATCAAACGCACCATTTGGCATCTGGCAGGGAAGACGATCCAACGGCCATACTTTTAACACCCAAGACCAATCCATGCCTCCCAGCCCATGTGGTATGTATAAAAAGGGTATTTGATGATATTGAAGTTTGCGTAATCCATCAGATATAACAAAATAATTCTCTTGGCGCTTTAAATTGTTGTCATACAGATCTGCAACATAGTTTTTGATTGCTTGGCGTTGTTGATCACTCAACATATTTTCATGTTTTTTATTCAGTAAATTTTCTATCACATCACTCACAACTAGTGGTTTTTTTGATTTGATATTAAATTCACTCACGCTACGATATCCTGTGTACAAGATATTGTTTAGTTTAAGCCAGCCGTATGTCGGAGAGGCCTGTGGTGCTACTATGTCCATTCTTGGAGGAGTTGTCGGTGCCACTATGTCCATTCTATCACTGGAGGTACAACCTACTATTACAAAATCAGCACCTCGGTCAATAGCGTTGTCAATTTGTAGTCGTATAGCAAAGCACGTGGCAGCGGCACGAGCTAGACTAATGTGTTGAAAATTTTTATGTTCAGCGTACAGTTGCAAAAAACTTTTGATTTCACCAGGTGGCGAATCAAGGCTTAGATAACTGTCGCCGCAGGTTACTAATTTTTTCATTTCAATTCCGTGTGTCATGCGATCTTCATCCACTCTAGTTTCTCTGCTGAGAAAGGATAGTTGGCTTCTCGGTAGAACTGTTTGCGTTTGGTCAGGTGTCGCTTGGCGAACTTGCAGGTTGAGGTGATGTCCCAAATTTGCACATGATCTTTGTCCTCTGCTTTTCGGATGCCCCTACCAATACTTTGGATAACCCTAACAAAGCTCTTACCGGGCTCAATAAGCACCAGATTAAAGATTCGCGGTATGTTAATTCCAACCGCTGCCACACCGTAAGTGGCAACAATAATTTTGCCTGTTGAGTCTGCAATTTGATCATATTCTTCCTGCCTTTTTGTTCCTTTTGTTGCGCCTGATACAAACACTGCTTTGTCTCCCAGGCGGGCAACCAATTCATTACCAGCGGCAACTCTGTCTACCAGTACCAAGGTGTTGCCAGTTTCGTTTACCCGGCGTATAAGGTCGGCCATGGTGTCCAACCGTCCTGACTCCTCCAGCAGGTACTTTAGTTCACTTTGATACTCTTTGTATTCCACATGGTCTACCAATTGCACAATGTTCACGTGACAGTTGGCCAGCACACCTTGCTGTTGCAATTCGTTGGCGCTCAAGCGACCAATCACAGGACCAAGCCCGACCAGCAGAGCCTGACTTTCAAACTTTTCTTTTGGAATAGTTCCAGTCAAACCCCAGCGAATTGGCACTCTAGCCATCACACCTGTCAGCAGGGTTTTGAGTGCATCTGCCTTGGCCATGTGTACTTCGTCCACAATAACGCATACCACACCTTCCAAGAACTCGTCAATGGTCACTTCGCCCACGCCCGACTTGGTGTTCTTTAACAGTATGTTTAGACTTTGCCAAGTGCAAATAGTGTGCTGGCGTCCATACTCTTTTCTATCGCCAAAATACACACCAACATCTTGCTCCATGTTGATGTAGTCTTTTTCTGTTTGTGTCACTAGACTCTTGTTGGGCACAATCACAATTGAACGTCCATATGGTGTGACAGCATTTGACAAGGCCGCTGTCATGATTGTTTTACCTGCGCCGGTGGCCACTTCTTGCAGGCATTGCGGGTTGGCTAGAAAGTTGTTTACGATTTCAACTTGATAGTCCCGCATGATGATGGGCTCGCCTGCGGCAGGATGCCCCTTGGGCCACTTGATATGTGCAAACGAATCCTCACGCACCTGTTCAAACTCAAATGAGGTAGAGTACTCTCTTTGATCATCTATCTCAATGTCGTAATCAAACTTTTCAAGTATGGGAACAATCTCAGGCAACAAGTTTGTGTATGTGCTGCCGCCCAGTTGGAAGTATGCAACCTTGCCATCCCAACGTCCCAGTCGCACCGCTGGCATGTAACGTGCGGCAGGGTTTTCGTATTTGAACGCTGTGACCAGGGCCTTGCGAACATCTAGATCTAGTCCTTCTAGTTTGATGTTTACTTCATCACGGATTTGTATGGTGCATCGTTTCATTCTATTGTCACTTGTTGTACCCATTGCCGTTCGGCAATCTGGGCGAGTAATTGTTCCTGGTTGCCATTGTAAACTAAATCTGCAACTGGTAATCTTATGGGTCTTGCTTGTGTATTATACACACTTGTGATACCACGAGCAACGAAAAAGTCACGATGCTGGTCAATATACTTTTGAATTTTGCCACATTGTGGTTTCAGGTCCTGGTCATGAAATTGTATATTGAAATCTGCACTGTACCGATCAAATGGCCTAAACGCATCATCACCTATGTACTTATCGTTGTCATGAGCCAGGTCCTCGGTCGTTTTTCCAATTTCACAATAGTTGAGATATACTGTACCAAATTTTACTTGCCAATCACTGTATTGATCTTGCAAGATCAGTGCCAAATGTTTTGTCTTGGGCATGCCATACCATGTGCAAACTAATTTGGGTCGTATCTCTGTTGCAACTGTTTCACATCTGTGTACTGCTATGTTGAGTTCGGCCAATGCTTGCCTGACTGGGACAGGGGCATGCAACCAATACTCACTGTATTGTTGCTCTAGCAAGCCGTGATGTTGTTCAAATATGTTGTGCAAATAGTTGAGACAGTCTTGTGTATACTCAAACGGCCTCTCTATTAGATATTCATGTGCGTTGATTGTGGCAATACATTTTTGAATATACTCTACCGCACGGGCCTGCTCTTGTGCGAGAGTGCCAAATCCATAAAATCTATCTGGGTGATCCAACGGATAACCGCCGCGGGCTTGCATACGTTCTACCCATAGCTCGGCTATAGGGGTATCACGTATTTGAAATTTGAGTTCAAAGTTTCCGTCCAGGCCCAAACGGATAACAAGATGTTGAGGCATAATAGCAGTATATACTTATTGCAACAAAAAGTCAAAAAGACAGGCACCTTTTTTAAGGGTACCTGCCATAAAACCCGGGCCGGAGCCAACCAATGCCCGGGAAACTTCTAAAATTATTTTGCCACACGCACTATTCGAAATCCCATTTGCTTCTGTTCGTCTGCTTCGTCTCGAGTTGCCACAGTAAACAACAACAAGTCACCATCGTAAATTTCGTACATCAGTAGGTTTCCTTTATAACATCAAATTGGTCAGTGGGCCATTTGGCTTTGAACTCTTCACTCTTGACATAGTCGTTGTATCCTTTGGCATCAAAAAATGTCTTGCGAAAAACAGTCTGGAATTGGCCTTTGGGAGTCACTGTTAGGTAAACCGATTTTGCTTTGCCTGCCATATCAATCTCCAAACATTAAAATAATAAACGATAAAAGTAGTGCCCACCAAAGGTGTCCTAACATCAGCAACATTAAGACACCTATCCAAGCCATATCAAACTCCTATTAACATGTTCTGAATTGATCAGAACTTGTGATAGCAACTGTACCAAGTAGAGTGAGGTTTGTTTCTCCGACTTTAAAGCATCCAGTATCGGGATAACATACATATATTGTTTTGCCCTTGATTGCAAAAACCTCACCTACCTCATCTTTGTGTATTTTACCGTTTTTAATTATGGTATCATACGCACGTTTATCGGTAGTTTCCATTACCTTGTCGCCAATTTTAAATCCCACATTGCCTGGCAGGTTTAGTTGTCGCAATTTAAATCGTTTCATTATGGCACTTGCCACATCAGGGTGCCCCATCATTTCTGCAATCTCTGCACAGTCTTGAGCAGTCAGGTACACAGTCCGATGACCATTACCTTCCTTGTACTCATCGTTTTTGTACTTGTAGGCCCAGGTTTCTGCCTCGTATGTAATGTGGTCATACCAACCGTCAACTGATGTATAACTCATCTAGATTCCTTTTGTGTGTTACTAAGACTACAGTTTAGCAAATTAGAAATTACTAGTCAACTGAGAAAAGTAACCCTGTCTAGCACAGGGTTATTGCACAATTAGGCAACCTTCATACAAGTTGTCTCTGCCAGGCGCTTCCAGTTCAACACTGACATCTTGCGCAGGTCTGCAATCTTCAGCGCCATACGCAAACTCAATTCACGCAGTCGATCCTTGTTCACCAGCATAAAGTCAATGATGTCGTCTTGCACAGCCTCTTCAAACTCGTAGTCCTGGAACAATATGCCGTCTTTGGCAATTTGTTTGATACGCAACAATTTGTCACGCTGTGAATCCAATGTCAAGTCCAGATAGTGACAACGGCTTTGCAATGCATCCAAGTGGTCCCGCAATTTTTGCGATTTCATTTGGTCAAACTTCAAATTGGTAATAAAGATTACTGAGCCTTTGAACTCGAAGCGATCTGGGATACCTTCACGACGCAAGGCACTGCTCTCACTCAACCAGGAGATGACACGTTTCTTGCCGGAGTCCAGGGCACCCTTCAGCAAGTTAAGAGCCACGTCGTCTAGCAAAATGCTGTCACAGTCATCAAACACAATGACACAATTCTCATCTGAGTATTTGTAAAGTGTTTGGAACAGACCAATTGGGGTGGCACTGCCTTTGACAACTTCTGCACGGAGGCGCTTGCCTGCAAGTTTGTCAAACAAACATGCCTTTTCAATTTCAGTTTCAACACCGTAACTCTTGCCCACGCCTGGAGGGCCGCTGACAATCATTGCACGGATGTCGCCGCTCACAGTGGCCTTTGTCATCTCTGTCAAGATGTCAAAACGCTCGCGGATACGGTCCATTGCTTGCTCGTCAGTTTCTGCCGCAAGGACGGATTTTTCAAAATGTACTGTATTATCTTTTGTCATGCCGTTAGTGTACTCTATGTCAGAAATGTTGTCTACACTAATACGAACTGTATCAGGGCAGTTTGGGAAGATGCCATTGTTTTTCACTGTAACATAGTTACCTTTGGCACCAGTTTGGAAACCGTTTACAAGAACAAATTCTTGATTACGGACGGGTTTGTTGCGGTATGTACCTTTTACAACGCGGATTGCACTCATAGTTGGCTCCTTTTTGTGCGGGTTTATCTTACTGTCTATGTGTATATTATAGCAAATGATGATTTATTGGTCAAGTACAGCGAAAGTATTACTTTTGCGTGATTTCATCAACTTTTTGGGTGTATTCTAAACGGCTCAGCACCAGTTGGTACATACAATATACCAAAAGTGTAATACTTCCTACTGACAGGATTTTAGAGATTTCATCTGCTGTTAAACCTGCTAACAAAAGTTGTACACCAACTGATACGGTACAAATCACAGCAAGAACTCCTGCTGTCTGTAATGCGGCTTTGAGTTTTAAATTCATATATTCCTTTGTTTCTTTATGTGTATATTATAG
>Ga0049080_10000131_pt1 | contig 23144 bp, 36 predicted proteins | sample GreLakmeER15MSRF_FD_66716 | JGI IMG/M metagenome (GOLD analysis project Ga0049080, IMG submission 66716) | Freshwater lentic microbial communities from great Laurentian Lakes, MI, USA - Great Lakes metaG ER15MSRF | ecosystem: Environmental > Aquatic > Freshwater > Lake | place: Great Lakes... | reverse complement strand
TGTACGACTGAAATCGTAAGTAACATTGTAAAAATATGTACTCAATTTTCCAAAAATATTAAAATTTGTAAAAAGATTGCCGGTATTAAACGGTAGGGGATGGTTGATTAGAAAATGGCTTAGAAGACTTCTGGGTTGTCATCAGTGTCATCCTGGTCTTCATCGTAGTCATAGATGACATTCTCTTGAAAGTTCAACTTATTGCGAAAAATAAAATTGAATTTCTCGTTGGCTTGAAATTTGGGGTTGGGATGTTTAACCTTATATTTCTCTAGATCTTCACTCATCATAAGCTTGTTAAATTGTGAGGTATCGTGTCGAGGTAGAGGGGATAGATTGGGATTATGCTTATTCTTCTCAAATTCTTCTCTACGGTACTTTGCTAAGTCTTCATAGAATTTCTTATCGATATTAGGATAGGAGTAGTTTGATTTAAATTTCGGGTTTAAAGTTTCTAGCTTATTCTTTTCCAAGTGATCCTTTAGAGGCTTAATAGAGTTAAGGTGGGCAACTCGTTCATTTCTCATCTTATGGATCTCACGGATGATCATGCGCTCAACGCTCTTCATTTTGCGCTTATGCCTAATTCTCTTAAATAGCTTTCTCATGGTACTCCTTTATGACTCCTTTATGACTTCTTTGGGAAATCCCCATACAATCGGCAATGCCACCAATACCAGGTCAAACCGATTAGTATCTTTCGTGGCCCACTGTTGAAGGGGGGTGACATCATACTACCATAAGATGTCGGTAATTCTTATGACGGAAGGAAATTTATATTTATCGCAAACCGGAAAGGGGTTGTAATTGGATTACTACCTGCATGAAGTATATCCCCATCAAATATAACCGCCGTTCCTTTTCGGGGGTGTATCTCTTCTATAACATTTAGGTCGTCATCATAGAAGTATGTAGGACCGTCTGAGTCGTTCACATAGTACAGACAAACAAGATGTGGAATCAAACCACCGTCTTCCAATTTTAAATCAGTGTGCGGTATCTGGGGGTCGCCAGAAGGGTTTGGCATTGTGACATTAACCTTCGCCCTATATAAAAGTATGTCTCCGTATAGATCTTGGATAGATTCTAGTAATGGAGAAATAATCGGGTAGTGAGGGGATTGCCCCTCTTCACCGGCCATAAAAAGGTGGTGAGTAAGCTGTTTTGCCAGAGAATGATCTCCATTGTGAATGTTATGAAAACGATAAGGGAATGCGCTACTTGCTACAAAACCTGAAAGAATGTCTTGTCGCTTAGGAGGTATGAAATTTTCAAATGTCTCTATCATGTATAATCATGCCTAGCAATCAAGGGGTAGAAGGTTTCAATATGATTTGGAAGATTATTTTTTATAAAAACAGATGAATCATCAGCAAGAACTTCTGACACCCCAGCCTCCACTGCATCAAGTGTTCTGTCAACAACTTGAAAGGGAGAGGTTTTGTCCATTTTAACACTAGCCGCCATATCGGTATCAATAAACCCCGCATGGACTGCAACAACAAGAGTATTGGATGGTGCAACCTCTATGCGTAGCCCATTCGTCAAAGACCACGCTGCAGACTTTGACATTGCATAAGTTGCCACTTCTTTCATACTAAACCATGATGCTGCTGAAAGAACATTAACAATTGCCCCTCCTCCATTTTTCGCCAACACTGGCGCAAAAGCCTTTGACAGATTAAACGGACCCCATACATTGGTTTCAAATTCTGATTTTGCATTCTCTAAAGAATTATCATCTAAGATAGAACTTCTCAGAGCTATTCCTGCATTGTTGATCAACATAGTTACATCGCCGCATAATTCAACAGCAGCAGCGATATCGCTTGCACTTGTTACATCTAAAGCAATTGGAATTGATCTATCATTTGTAACTAATTCAATATTGCGAGCACCGGCATAAACCCTCGAAGCCCCTCTGTCTAGGAGTTGACGAACATATTCTGCGCCTAGGCCGCGGTTTCCACCTGTAACTAAAACTACAGATTCTTCAATTTTCATTATTACATTCTTTCTTATAGAAACGATTGTCTTTGTTGTGTACGAGAGTTGCGTATCCGGCCTGAAGATACTTGCCCCAGTGGTGGTTCATGTACTTGAACCAAGCTACTCTGTCCTCTTCGGACATGTCTTTCCAGACAGAGAAGTTCTTTCCCAGTTCGGGTTCGCTACCGATGGCCATATATCCTACATACCCAAAATTTGGGCTAAGACATGTCTTTTCTTTACCAACTCGTATGTTTTCTTTAGCGCTTCTGTGTCAGTATTCTCAACTATAGCATCTATGCCAAACAAAATATCTTTACCAATATTTAAATAGGCAAGTTCTTCTTGAAGTTGTTTGTTTTCTTCTTTTAACTTTTCATATTTAGATAGCAAAAGTTCGTATTTTTCATTATTCATAGTTTTCCTTTTATTGAATTTCAACAACCATTGAGTTTACACCCCAAATGGTGTGAGTTGTCGCTCTATGCTCAATATTTTTAATATTAAATTTAGGCATCCTTTGCGCAATAATTGAAAAAATTTCTTGAATTTCAAAACGAGCAAGTGCTGCTCCTAGGCAATGATGAATTCCGTGACCAAATGTTAGAGGTGGTTTTTCTGGTTCATTCATATTTGAAACAGTAATTCCCGGAATAAGAAGTGTTCCTTTAGGAAAAAGAATATCCCTGTAAACAATATCCTCAGACGCAAATCTGGCTATGTTCCTGATAACACCATCAAAAGCCATAGCTTCGTCAATAAGTTTATCCAGAGCCTCTTTGTTATTTATTGCCTCACTCCATTTATCGGGATTGTTATGGAAATATGACAGACACAAGCCAAGTTGATTTCTAGTTGTATCAATACTGCTTGTCATGACAACTTGAATGAGCATATGAATCTCTTCATTTGTTAATTTATCATCTGATTCTTTTGCATTAATAAGTTTAGTAATTAAATCATTTTTTGGATTTTGCCTACGCTCTTCAATCAAATCTAAAATATACTTATCAATTATCTTATGCTGTGCTCTAACTTCTTCAACTTCTTCTCTTGTCTGAAAACTGAATGAATTAAAAGCAGCCTCTACCCATTGATTAAAAATACCAATGTCTTTTGCTGGCAGACCAGTCAACTCACAGATGATATATACAGGAAGATTGAAAAAGAGATCTTTTTGAATATCAAATTCTTTTTCCTGAAGAATTTTATCCAACATAGAATTAGTCATCCAATGAATAAATGGCTTTAGATAGGTGATGTTTTTAAGTTGGAAAGTTGGAGCAACCAAACTTTTTAGTCGAAAGTGATCATCACCTTCCATGTTGATTAAAATATTTGATCTTCTTTTTTTGTAATACTCAGTCTCTTCACTATCAATCGGATCATTAATCCCAGCATAGAAAGCCATTGCGTTATGCCATCTTTTATCGGTTAAAATTTTTTTAATATCATCTTGATAATATATTATATATCCATATTCAAAACGAGCAATCCAAGAACTTTTTGATATCTGTAAGTTTTTTTCAATTTGTTCATATTTAGTTAGTTTTGATGGAAATAGATGAGATTTTGTTTGTGGCATATCCACATCTGTTATTAATTTTGTCATTTTTTCCTTTTGAGTTTAAAAACCCCGGCTATTTACTTGCGTAGGGATAGTTCCGGGGCTTTCATGTGTACTATAACGGTCCCAAGGTAGCCTGCACTTGCGCAACAAACACAAAGGGTGTCATATATATTATACATCATCGGTTATTCCGATAAAAGCCAGTTCCCTTTAATTGCATAAGGGGTGGTGTGTAAACCTGTTTAAGAGATTCTCCGCAATATTCGCAGATAGTTCTTCTCTGATCTTCTTTAATTGATCTAATTTCTGTATACATGTGACCATTTATACATTTATAATCATAGACAGCCATCATTGCTCCTGTACATAGATATGAAATGGAGAACCTGTGTATGGATCAAATTTGGATGTTATCGAAAGTGCTTTATTAATAGCAAGCTTTGCTTTAGGTATTTGCAATTGTTTCCCTCCGGCAATGGCTTGTATGGCACCAAGGGCATATGAGGAACCAGTACCAATTGCATAGACCCCAGTGCGGTCAGAAGTCCAGGAGTAGTCCCCATCAATTATGTATATCACACCATTTATTACAACAAGAATTGTAGAAGCCTGCTCTGCAATGTGAGTCTTCTCATCATTGTCTGGCATTGCGTAACCAGTCTGCTCAAAGCATTCCCTTAGTGCCGGAATAAACCTTTGTGTAATGAACTGATCTAGGTTTGCACCAGAGGTCTTAAAAGATGGTACTGGAGGACTAAATGCGTGGTGAAGGATGTTAATTGCTCTCACATCTCCCGCTGCCCCAAGCAAGTAACGGCCAACTGATGCAATCTTTGATGTCCCTGTTCCAAGAGTTGTTATTTGATAAGCCATTCCGGTTTCGTCAAAAGATGAGATTCGTGAATCTGTACCAATAACAGCATATCCATCACCTTGTATTGCAACAATAGTTGTCATGGACCGCTAATCCAAATTAAAATAATAGCAGCAAAACAACCAATAGCAATTGCACTAATAGCAAATTCCATTTAGGATACCTCCTTACAACGCCTTAGTCGATTGCAGTGTCAAATATCTAACCGAAGACTCAAGGTCTAGAATGTAGGCTTTCAGTCTTTCAATTTCAGATGCGGCTTCAGACATTACTGAGCGATAGATATCTTGCTCAACATACTTACATGCCTCGTCAAGTTTTTGGATAACAGATTCAGCGGACATTATTTTTTAGCCCTCTCTTGCCTAGGGTCTAAGATTTCAAAACTTCCACGCTTTACTTTTTTGAAGTATCCCATATTTGCATTATAGAAATTATAAAAAGTTGGCAATGACATTCCTACATCTTCCGCAACTTGTTTTGGAGTCACAATCTTACCAGTATTTTCCTTAAGATAATTTTCAATTTTCTTTGTTTTAGAACTGCGCTTACCAGCATTTTCAGATCTGACCGTGTTGAATTTGAAATAGTTCATCCATTGATCAACCTTTTCTGAACTTAATGAGTAATAAGACTGAATCTCTTTAATAGACTTATCTTCAGCAAAGCCAGTGATGGTTGCGTAAGCGGCCCTAAGATCTTCTGGGTCGATAGCCTCTGGGATTTCTTTGACATATGTTTCAATTTGAGCTCTTGTTAGCATTATCTTTCCTTTCTGTTGCTCAACAGTAGGATACCATGATTTTATAAAAGATGGGGGATTTTTGAATAAAAAAATAGATATAGCGCCTTAATTTTCAATCATAATCTTACGAAATACGACTGCCTAAAGCGCTATATCAAATCTATTTTTTTAAATGCCAATCAATATGATTGTCTAATTTTGTGCCAACATCACGAACATCAATTTTCAAATCCTGTAAGGATTCATAAACCATGTTGTGATCTGACTTATTCTCTTTTCGTGCTTTCTGTATTAGTGTTACAAGTACTGAAAATATTCCAGTAATTATAGCAACACTTATTCCAACATCCACTAATTACTCGTTAATTAAAAAATTAGCAATTGCATCAACTTCCATGTCAAAACCACCATGAAGTGCAGTGTGCTCTTCAAGGATTGCAATCAGGTCTGATTTCTTAACAGTATTTGGGTCAAGAGGTACTTCTTTGGTCGGAGCTGTCTTACCGGCACCAGAGGTTGGTGTGGAAGCTGATCCGGCTGTAGGAATTGAAGTAACTTTTTTCTCTGGGTCAAGAGGTACTTCACTCATCATTCCTTTAATCATGTCTGTCTGAGATTCATGCCAAGCTGCTGCTTTGATATGATCCTGCATCGATTCTGCTGAAGACTTAGCCATTGTTTCATGCCAAGACTTCATTGCCTGATGGTCTTTAGCCATTTTTTCCATATTATATTTCATATTATTTCTCCTTATTATTTAATAAATCTCTAATCATAGAGATGAGGTTAGACATTGAATTATCTTCTTCGTCATCCTCTTCTTCGTATTCATCATCCATTTCTGGCATTACGAGTCCATCTGGGATTACAGCAAACCTACACTTCCCTTCTTCTTCTACTTGCTGGGCAATAATCTTACAAATACCATCACCTTCATATAGAACACAATTTGAGCACTTAACTCCAATACTTTTAACTTCATTTTCTTCTGGACTATCATAGCCAGCCCAAATTCCTGTTTCATCTTCATTGAATTTGCCATAGTTGGATGCAATTGTCACCAAGGCATCTGCAAGCGCTGCTTCTTCTTCTGAAAGGTCTTCTGCAACCTTTTCAACATTCTCTTTTGTCACCCTGTAACCTCCTCCTCTTTTTTTATATTCACGAACCAGCCAAGCATTCGCATAGGCAGAGGGGTAAACATCAAATTTAGCTTTAGCCTCAGCTTTAACTCTAGCATAGAGAGCTGGGTCTGTTGGTACATTTGCTTTTTCAATCTTTTCTTTATCTGTTGAGACATTGATTGGCTTCTTGCCATCCCTTGTCTGTGTTGATTCTGCTGTTCTTTTTCTGCGTACAGCGGATGCAATCTCTTCCGGTGTCATTCTTGCTGCTTTTGAAGCAGGAACACACTTAGGATATTTACCAGTCTTTGCATCATTGCGACCACAAGGCTCAAAACCACCACCTTTTTTTGGTCTGGAAATATCAACCCATTTTTCACCAAACCACTCGGTTAATGATTTCAATAGGTTATCAATTTGCTTATCATCAAGGTTTTGATTAGACATAGTATCTACCAGTTTACCATTAATCATTTATAATAGCTGTACAAATCTTCCTGACCCCATCTCTGAACTGGTATTGAGATTGCATTAAACTCAGCATAGGCTTGTTCTGTTGAATAGACAATTCTAGCGTATGCTTTTCGAGCACCTTCATCGTATACTGGGCATTCTGGATTTGGATCTAGGTATAAAGCCTTGTACTGGTACATGTCTTCTTCCCAATGTACAGCATTTACAATCTTTAGTTTTTGATAGCAATAGGGGCATTCTTTTTCTGGGTAGGGGAAATCGGGAAGGACACGACCCATAATTAAACCCGGAACACTATTCATTCTTAGACCTCAGTAAGACATCTATAATATCATCTACATTTTTCCTAGCAATATCTATCCCATCCATTAGACAACCAAGTTCTTCAATATCCATTATGTAATCATCACTTGGGCTAGAAATATAGAAGACCGGGGCATAGCCATCCTCAAAAGGGACAGACTTGATTCTTATCTCCAAGGTTTCATAGTCATCTATGTGCTCATTGTTTGAAAATGGGATTATCCTTGTCATAATCTACTCCTTCCTCGGTTACTGTAATTATATTATAATCGTGAATTACGAGCTGTTGCGCCAAAACTGTCAACATTCTTGTTTCTTTTGTCTTTTTAGAACCAAAAAATATAACAATAATATAATCTTTTGGCTTAATTTTGTTAAACAACAAAAATTTCTTATCTTTCAATATTTTTGATCGCCTGTTTCCAGTATGAGAGACATAGACTTTCAAAAATCCAGATGTTGTTGCTGGGGATACATAAACATCGACAACGGACTCAGATATTTCGTTGCAAAAGTCTTTTATATATTTATGGGGATAAGATGTATCAGACAAAGCCAATACTTTTTTATCCTTTAAGAAAGATTTAAGATCCACTTCTATTTTTGGCATTAAACAATGCAATAATTAAATGTAATGAAAGAATCATTAAAAATGGAGCAACATAGCCTGTGTCATAGCTCCATCCAGCTTTTATTGCTATATTCAGTATTAATGTATGGATTGCAATCCATAACCAAAATAGAAAAAAACTCATATAGATACTCTACCAGAATTGATGAATGCTTCATATGTTATTGGCATTTTTTGAGCAAAAACTTTTTCAATAATTTTTGCATATTCATTAATTTCATATTGAGCATTTGAATCATTTCTTAATGAAATAAAATTAATCAAACTTCTAGCGTTAACTGTCCAGATAAACTCTGTATACTGACTTACCGGCAACACACATCGAGCAATTTCTTTCGCAACACCTAGTTCAATCAAGTCTCGATAAACTAAATCAGAATAGCCAATTACTTCTTGCATCCTACGCATAACCAATGATTTGAGATCTGGGTCTTCAATTTCTTCAAAAGAATAAGCACCAGGTTTTCCGGTTTGTCTTCTAATATTCTCAAAGGCTGGGATGTAATAATCAATTTTAGGTGGAACATAATATCTCATACTCATCTCATTAAACGAGGACCAGCGATGCCTCATCCACTCCCTCGTAACAAAGATGGGAGCCTTTATGCGGAATTTAAAAACGGAATGTTCAAGCGGAGTCGCATGTTTGTTCTTTACAAGGTAATTAATCAAGCCAACGCAGGATTCATCAATTTCTTTCTTAGAGGAAGAGAAGCTGACCTTGGCAGCATTGACTACATCAAGATCTGATGCCATCGATGAGATTAACTCAATTTCTCCAAAATCCAATACTTCATGATAATATTCGTTTGTCATACCAGTAGGATAGCAGGGCTTGGAAAAAAAAATGAAAATTTTGATATTTTTCTTGAAGGGCATGGTATGCTTCGCATCGGAAGATGCGCCAGTATACAGTATACTTAGTACACTATGGTATACCTAGTATACCTATAGTATTTAATGTACTAATAGAGTACTAATAGTATTATATATATATGAAAATTATCGCAATTGTAGAATCTGAAGACTGTGGACCATTCGTTGTCCTTGACGAAGATGTAATTAGTGTTGTTAAATGCTCTGATTTCTATATTGCCGCAACCTACTGTGCTTTTACTGGAAGAGCCATAACTTGTGAAATTGATCAGGATTGTGCTGAAAAATTAATTGATAATGGTGTAAAATATTTGGACTTTAATGATGAGATCCCTCACGCTAAAGAAATTACCGATAAAAAGAAGACAGATTAAATAAATGAAAAAAATAAGCTGGTTTAGCGCTCAGAACATGGACTTAAGTGGTGAACTTTGGTCTAGTCAGGGGTACACAAACGCTGCAGTAAGTATGATTACCGCTCTTCAGGAAAAAAATACTGTTGTTATGTATAACAATCCAGAAATACCTTTTCATATTAATTTCTGTCAGCCTTATTATTATCAATTGTCAAATTCTTATAATATAGGTTATACTCCTTGGGAGTCTACACGAATACCAGAAGGCTGGCATTACAATATGAACATTTGTGATGAAATATGGACTACATCAAACTTTGTAAAAGATGTTTACATTAACAACGGTATATCTAAAGAGATATTTGTAATACCTCATGGTATCTCTTCAGAATATAGAATTATTGAAAGAGAATTAAATAATACATTTAATTTTCTACATATTGGTGGAGATGCTAAAAGAAAGAATGCTCAACTTGTTGTTGATGCTTTTCTAGAACTTTATGAAGGTAAAGAGGATTTTAAATTAATACTTAAGTATAATAAGTTCTGTTTTGCAGAAGCCTATGTAAATGGCAAGCTTGTTCAAGCTGACCAGCATCCTCAAATTATCGGTATTCCAGATATTTTCTCTAATGATGAGATAATACAACTTTATGCCAAATGTCATTGCATGGTTTATCCAACAAGTGGAGAAGGTTTTGGAATGATACCTTTTGAAGCAATGGCAACCGGTATGCCAACAATTGTTACAAACCTGACTGGTTGCGCTGACTTTGCTCATTATGGAATACCATTGGCAGCTGAATATGGTGATGCAACTTTCAACAGCCATTCATATGCAACAGACACTGGGGACTGGGCTATACCTGATTTTGAAGAACTTGTGATGCACATGGAGAATGTCGTTAATGAATATGACCTCTTCAAAATGCTCGCTTTGAATTCTGCAAAAATAATTCACGCTAACCATTCGTGGCCGGCAATTGCTGATATGATGCTCGATAGACTAGACGAATACGAAAAAAACATTAGACCTAAGTAATATCTATTGCGCTTAGTTCTGTGTTTGATAAGATTGTTGTCTACACTATTAAGGAGATTCATGGTTTCAAGCACATTAAACGACAGTCTATTTTCATTCAGACTGAGTGATGATTTTGTATCATCATATAAAAACAAAAAAGCCCCATTTGGATACAGAGACGCTGCAGGCAACTCGGTTGGGGAAATAACTTTCTTGAGGACATATTCAAGAAAAAAACAGGATGGAACAAAAGAGACTTGGACTGATGTTTGCGAGCGTGTCATTAATGGCATGTACTCGCTACAAAAAGATCACTGCAGAAAAAACCGTCTACCTTGGAACGGCGTAAAAGCTCAATCTAGCGCAAAAGAAGCTTTTGATCGCTTATTTAATCTCAAGTGGACACCCCCAGGTCGTGGACTTTGGATTATGGGAACACCTCTTGTAAACATTCACAAGAACTCCGCTGCTCTTCAAAACTGTGCTTTTGTTTCAACATCTGAAATGTCTAAAGACAATCCTGCTGAGCCATTTACTTTTTTGATGGAAGCATCAATGCTTGGCATTGGTGTTGGTTTTGACGACAAGGGTTCCGATAAAGATTTTAATATTTACAAACCTTTAGACAAGGTGTTTGTTGATGTCATTGCAGATGACAGAGAGAGTTGGGCTAGAGCAACTGGTGATTTAATTAATTCATATCTAAAGCCAGATCAGCCAACAATCGAATTTGATTACTCACTTATAAGACCATATGGATCGCCAATTGCAACATTTGGAGGCACAGCATCTGGTCCAGAGCCATTGATGAAACTTCATAAAAAGATTAAAAAAATGTTTGAAGGTCGTGGAGGGGAAAAATTAACAACAGTCGATATTGCCGATATGGGTAACTTGATTGGTGTTTGTGTTGTATCAGGGAATGTTCGCCGTTCAGCAGAGTTGTTTATTGGTCGCAATACGGAAGACTTTTTGAATCTGAAAAATCCTGAAGTGTTCCCTGAAAGAAATTCATACGACCCTAGTGATCCCGGACATGGATGGATGAGCAACAACTCTATCGAGACAAAAGTTGGTGCTGATATATCAAATATTATTGACAGCATTGCTTTGAATGGTGAACCCGGAGTTATCTGGATGGACATGTCTCAGCAATATGGCCGCTTGGCTGATCCTCCAAATAATAAAGACTGGCGTGTTGCTGGATACAACCCATGTGCAGAGCAATCGCTTGAATCATACGAGTGTTGCACTCTTGTTGAAACTTATCTCAATCGTCACGACTCTCTTGATGATTATAAGCGCACTTTGAAATTTGCTTATCTTTATGCAAAAACTGTAACTCTTCTTCCAACTCATTGGGAAAAAACAAATGCAATCATGCAAAGAAATCGCCGTATTGGTGCGTCAATGTCTGGTATTGCAAATTTTGCTGACATCAATGGAATGCCTGTATTGCGTCAATGGATGAATAGTGGATACGAAACAATTAAAAGATACGACAACATCTATTCAGAATGGTTTGGTATTCGTGAATCAATCAAGATGACAACTGTTAAGCCTTCCGGTACTGTTTCAATTTTGGCTGGAGAATCTCCGGGGGTTCATTGGACACCGGGTGGTAAGTACTTTAATCGTGCAATTCGTTTTTCTAATGATGATCCAATGTTGCCTCTATTTCGCATGGCTAATTACCGTGTTGAGCCAGCATCTGAATCCCCAGATACAACATCTGTCGTATTTTTTCCAATCAAGTCTTCAGCAAGAAGAGCAGAAAAGGATGTCACTATATTTGAGAAAATGGCAATAGCCGCTCATGCTCAAAGGTACTGGTCAGATAACTCTGTGTCAGTCACAATCTCTTTTGATTCGGAAAAAGAGCAGAAACATATTGGAACCGTCTTGCACATGTATGACGGACAGCTTAAAACTGTGTCTTTCCTCCCTTCAGGTAATTTTACATATCCTCAAATGCCATACACTCAAATAACAGAAGAGGAATATATCAATGATGGTGAAATGAAATTATTCCCAATTGACTTTTCCGGAGTTTATGAAGGAATGGCAGCAGATGCTATTGGTGAAAACTATTGCAGTACAGATTCTTGCGAAATTAAACTTATTAAAGACAACATTCCTAAATAATTGACAAAAGTTGTCAATGCAATGTGGATAAATTAAAGAAAGTGGTGTAGAATTGTCTCAAATGTCTTCAGATATGATCAAAAGTAAAAATATTTGGGTTCCGGAGAGAACCTATGGCGTATGTCTTTGGATAATGCCAGATGGTCTTCCATTAACTGATGGAGATGGTGTCCTCTGTGCAGAAGGTCTTGTTGGTGATGAATCTCTTGAACTTCGTGTTGCCGAGGCCGCCAAATACTGGACAGGTTCTGAAGATGGAGTAATCCGTTGGGTTCCTGGTGCAAGAAAAGTTTCTTCTGATGAGAGAGATGACCAAGCAGAGCGCCTCGCTGCTGGCTTGGTAGCCGATCCTTTTGAAGATATGTTTGACGAGCACTTTAGGAAGTAATTATGGACAACAAAATGGTATTAGCCGAACAAGACTTTTCTGATGAAATTGATGATATTTCATACACTGGCTTCTCTTCAACCGAAGAAACGATAGACCCATTCTCAATGGTGAAGATAGATTCTCTTTCTCCAAGAATGAAGAGGAAAGCATACAAGATACAGAAAAGACACGAAGGTGAAGATGGCACAAAATCAAAGTATCTTGACCCAGAAGTTGTTAATGGATATTCTCTTTGGGATATTGTAAACCCTCCATACGACTTGGATAGTCTTGCTAAGTTGTATGACCAAAGCGCAATCCACTGCGCAGCTATTAATGCAAGGGTTATGAATACAGTAGGTCTTGGATTTGAGTTTTCAGAAACCCTTAAGTCAAGAAGAAGGATTGAGAAAGCACAAGATGATCCAGCAAAGCTGGAAAGAACTCGCAAGAACTTGCAAGATTTACGAGAAGAGCTTGAAGTTCTTTTTGAAGACTTGAATGTTGAAGAAACTCTTATTGAAACCCTCGTTCGTGTTTGGCAAGATTGTCTAACAGTAGGAAACGGTTATCTTGAAATAGGTAGAAATAATTCTGGCAAAGTTGGCTATATTGGTCATATTCCAGCAACGATGGTTCGTGTTAGAAGACATCGTGATGGTTTTGTGCAACTGTCAAGAGCAAATAAAATTCAAGCAGTGTTCTTTAGAAACTTCCAAGATTTGGAAATGAAAGACCCTATCAATAGTGATCCAAATCCTAATGAAATCATCCATTTCAAAATGTATTCGCCTAATAATACATATTACGGAATTCCTGCAGCGGTTTCTGCTGCTGCCGCAATCGTTGGTGATAAATTTGCAAAAGAATACAACATTGATTATTTTGAAAACAAAGCAATTCCTCGTTACGCAATCATTCTTAAAGGTGCGAAACTTAGCAACCGTTCTAAAATGGAACTTGTTAATTATTTCAGAACTGAGGTAAAGGGTCGTAATCACGGAACCCTCATTGTTCCATTGCCTGCTGGAATTGGTGGAGATGCTGATATTAAGTTCGAAAAACTAGAAGCCGGAATTCAGGATGCTTCTTTTGACAAATATCGAAAATCAAACCGTGATGAGATTCTTATTGCAAATAGGGTTCCCGCACCAAAGGTTGGTGTTTATGACAATGCAAACCTTGCTGTTTCGAGAGATGCTGATAAGACATTTAAAATTCAAGTAATCGGACCAGACCAAGCTATTATTGAAAAGAAGATTAATCGCCTACTTGCTGAGTTCACAGACCTTCTCCAGTTTAAGCTTAAAAAAATTGACTTGCTTGACGAAGATATGGAGTCAAGAATCTATGACAGATATCTTCGCACAGAGGTCGTCAGTCCGAACGAGGTTAGAAGCAAGATTGGATTGCCAGAAAGATCTGAGGGGGATGATATGTTGCCATTCCCAACAAAGGTTAAGCAGGAAAATGGTGGAGCGCCTATTGGTAATTCCAACAATGCATCATCTAATCCACCAAAGTCTAGATCTGATAGCGGAGTAACACCGAGTGGTGTTCAATCTGCTGGAGATCAAAAAGAAAGAGGTCAGAGTCAAGATTCTGGCGACAATATAGATACCGTTAAGGTATTTGAAGGAGAAACAAATGAGTGAGGGTACTTTAGTATTTTCGAATACAGCACTAACCAGCGCTGATGGCGCTGTAAGCATAGGAAGACATACGGATTCTATCCGAATTCTTAATACACATGCAACCACAAATGCCATTGTAAAACTAAACGGAGGACCATTGACTATTCTTGTTCCGGCAATTAATAGTGGTGGTGGTTATCTAAAAGTTGATGGAGACTATACATCAATTGAGGTAATAACAGCAGCAGTAACATTATCTGTAATGGCTTTTGGCTAATTATACACAAAATGGTGTATAATTTAAGATTACGAGGTATGTATGGAGAATTTTAATTTATCTTTCCCTATTGACATGATCAAGAAAGAGGAAAGGATAGTTAGCGGTATCGCTACTGCTGACAACATTGACAAATCTGGAGATATTGTTGAATTTAGTGCTTCACTAGAGGCATTTAAAAATTGGGGTGGAAACATCCGTGAAATGCATGCACCAGTCGCTGTCGGGAAAGCAGTTGGCTTTGAACCTATCGAGATTACCGCAGAAGACGGTACTAAGTATAATGCAATTAAAGTTCATGCATATATTTCAAAAGGTGCTCAAGATACTTGGGAAAAGATTCTAGACGGAACTCTCAAAGCGTTCTCTATTGGGGGCAAGATTGTTGAGAAAATTGAATCTTCCGAAAAAATGTTCCGTGGTCGACCTGTAAACATTATTAAACAATACATGCTTGGCGAACTGAGTCTTGTTGACAACCCCGCAAATGCTCTTGCAGTTGTTGATATTATTAAAATGGACATTGATGGAAATCTTGATTACATCCTTGACATTGTTGAAGATATTGATTTTGAAAAAGCAAAACAGCCCCTGAAAGATCCAAAAGGCGGTCTTACGGCTGCAGGTCGTAGACACTTTAAAGAGACTGAAGGCGCAAATCTTAAGCCGGGAGTGCGGGGTGCAGCAGATACTCCAGAAAAAATGCGTAGAAAGGGTTCATTCCTTACACGGTTTTTCACAAACCCATCTGGTCCTATGAAAAAGCCAAATGGAGAACCCTCAAGACTTGCGCTATCTGCTGCTGCATGGGGCGAGCCTGTGCCACAAAACGCACAAGACGCAGCAGAACTCGCTGCAAAAGGTCGCAGACTCCTTGAGAGATATGCTAATACGAAAGAAAAGGGCATTGAAAAAGAAGGCGAAGTGACAACTGGAAACATGGGTGCTGGCATTAAGAATCCAGCACAGGGTTATCCAAAGAAAAAGAAAAAGGAGTCTTCAATGACAAATGAAATTAAAAAAGAATCTTTAGAAGAAATTTCTGAAGACAGCAATTTAGAAGAGCTAAATTCAATGAATGAGGTTCTCAAAGAAATGATTGATGCGATTACTAAAACTGAGAACGATAGCGAATTGCAAAATGATATAAACTATGATAAGGTCTTTAACATGAATGAACAAGAAATTAACAGACTATCTCTGCTAAAAAGAGTAGTTAACTGGCTTGTTCCAGATGTTCAAGAAAATGCTTCAGCACAAGTTGAAGTAACTGAAAACACACAGGAGGAAGAAATGGATATTGAAATCCTAAAAAACGCTCTCAGTGATGTGGTTGATCAAAAACTCGAAACCTTCGCTACTTCAATTAAAGAAGAGATTGAAGCTTCGGTTCAAAATAAGATCGATGATATTACAAAGGGATTTGAAGCCAGCACTGCTGAACTTCAAGAAAAATTAGAAGCAACAGAGCAAGCTCTGACCGAGCAGGAAGAGCAGGTTAAGGCCTTCGCAACTGCTGGTGCTATCAAGAAAAGTGTTGATCCAGAGGATGATGAGGATGGCGAGGAACTTACCAAGTCCGCTCCAGCATCGCTATGGAACAATGTATATTTGCCACAAGGTTTAATTAACTCCTTGGGCTATAAGTCATAATAGGAGGAAAAACAAAATGGCATCACAAGAAGAAATTCTATCAAAAGCTGACGAAGTAACAACAAGTGTTGTCGGTAACGATTCAGGTGGTTTGATGAAACCAGCACAATCTAACCGATTCCTTGATTTTGTTATTGATCAGTCTGTACTTATGCAGAACGCAAGAGTCGTTCGTATGCGTACACCACAAATGGAAATCGATAAGGTTTCCGTAGGCACTCGCTTGCTTTCAAAGGCAACAGAGGCAACAGACAGCGGTGCAAATGCCGCTGTAACATTCAGCAAGGTTTCATTGTCAACCGTTAAGCTTCGTCTTGACTGGGCATTGAGCACTGAGTCTTTGGAAGACAACATTGAAGGTGCATCTCTTGAAGATCACATCGCACAGGTTATGGCTCGTCAAACAGCTAACGACCTTGACGATTTGTTCATCAATGGTAATACATCGTCAAACAATGGTCTTCTTAAGGCACTTGATGGCTTCGTTAAGCTTGCTAAGACAAATGGTCGTGTAGTCGATGAGGCTGGTAATCAGGTTTCAAGAGCTACTTATGATCGTATCCTTCGCAATATGCCAACCAAGTATCTTCAGCGCAGAAATGAACTGAGATTCTTCTCTGGTTCAGGCAATGTTCAAGACACCATCTATAGCTTGGGTAATCCAAACTCCGCAACAGCCGCAACTGCAGGCGCACCATCTCCCGGTTCAACAACTGGTGATGTGGCTTTCCTTCAGGGCGCAATGCGTGGTAATGGTGGTCCTGGTTCAACTGGTATTTCACCATTCGGTATTCCGTTGATTGAAGTTCCTTTGATGCCAGAAACCGTTACTGGTGACTACTCAGGTGCAGCAGGATCACATGGTCATATTGAACTTACATTCCCGCAGAACCGTGTTATTGGTATCCACCGTGACATTACTGTGTACCGTCAGTTCAAGCCAAAGACAGACACGATTGAATATACTCAGTACATGAGAGTTGCAAGCAACATTGAAAATGCTGATTCATATGTAATCGGTAAGAATGTCAAGCTTCGTTCACTGTAATTAGTAATTAGAAATTTGTGATTGGGGGGGGTGAAATATCCCCTCCCTTTCGCATTTTATAGTTAAGTATGATAAGATATTTGTTATGAGTGAAAATATTGTTACTTCAACATCAGTTAATGATGCAAGCAAAACCCCGGCAAAAAAGGCACCAGCGAAAAAGGCTGCTGCCAAGCCAAAAGAAGCAAAACCAGTAGAAAAGAAAGTTGCAACAGTAAACAATAATCGTGTTGTTATTATTTTTGAAAGTGGAGCTGCATATAGCGGTAATGGTCTTCTTTTTACAAGAGAAGATAGTATCCAAGAAGTTACAGAGGAGCAAGCCGCTTTCCTCCTAACTCTTGAAAATTTTAGAATGCCAGATGTACTTGAACTTGAAGAGTACTTGGCTTCTAAGGAGGATTAATTTATGGCTGGAAATTTAAGCGATTATCTTGAGGTTAAACTTCTTGATCATTTTCTTGGCACAACGACTTATACGAAACCAGCAACGGTTTACTTGGCTCTTTACACAGCCGCTCCTACCGATTCCTCAGCGGGAACAGAGGTTAGTGGTGGCTCCTATGCTAGAAAAGTAGCAACATTCAATGCTGCTTCTTCAGGTGCAACAACGAATAATTCAGACATTGACTTCAACGGCATGCCTTCGTGTACGGTTGTTGCAATCGCAGTTACTGACGCAATTACAAGTGGTAATATTCTTGTATATGGTCCTTTAACTGCAAACAAATCACTTGATGCAGGAGATATTCTTAGAGTTAGCTCAGGCGACCTAAGTATTTCTATTAACTAATTAGGGGGTTGCTTTGTTAAGAAGAGAATTCGCTGGTGGTGTTTTAAAAACACAATTAACAGCAAATGTATCCAACTCAGCAGCATCAATTGTAGTTATTGATGGAAGCACATTCCCCTCCGGTTCACTAAACCCTTTTGTAATTGTAATTGGAAGAGGGACTGCAGCGGAAGAAAAGATTCTTTGCTCTTCAAGATCGGCAAATACTTTTACTGTATCTTCAAGAGGTTATGATTCAACAAGTGCAATAGCGCATACAGCGGGTGAGATCGTTGATCATGTGCTAGATGCAACCACAATTCAGTATATGAACACTGTGGCTAATGACACAAGCATTCTTGCTTGGATGAGGTTCTAATGGCTAACTTAACTCCCAAAACTCTTTATATCGGTAGCGATAGCGCAGCTAATGTTTACACATTAAGCTCCAATGTTGGAAGCTATGCAATTGTAAAGAATATAAATATTTGTAACACAGGTGCAAGCACACTGCTTTGCAATGTACATCTTATTCCAGCAAGTGGTTCTGCTGGTGCAAACAATAAAGTGTTAAGCAACTTTTCAGTTCTTAGTGGAGAAACCATATCTTACGATTCAGCAGTTGTTGTTAACGCTGGTGCTTCTATTTATGTAAGTTCAAGTGTGTCAACAGCAACTTACACTATTAGTGGTGTGGAGTATGTCGCTTAATCAATAATCAAGTATTATTGTTAGGTGAGACAATTAAGATTTAAAAAAGGTTCTTGGGTATTAATACCTTTAATTTTTATTTCTATTTTTGCATCCCCCGCTAAGGCTGAAAACCTAATAATCACAGAGCCAACAGATGTTTGGTTTGATTACAGCGAGACAACACAGTTTATAGCGCAAACTTATATGATTACTGGGTATAACTCAGACCCGATGTTGTGGCTATACAACGAAGCAGGAACTTTGCTTTATAGCATTGATGACTCCATTGGCTTGCAGTCATACATATCCATGGAGGTGCCTGCTGGTCGTTACAGACTGAGGGCTGGTATTTGCTGTGGTGATCCTAACGCTTGGCGTACAAATGGGGGCTGGAACCTACAGTATGAACTGGGTTTTAATGGTGCTGGTTCTACTCAAACCACTTCTACAACAATTGAATCAACAACAACTTCAACAACATCGACTACGGTAGAGCCAACTACAACGACTTCTACCACGACCACCACAACATCAACAACCACAACGACAGTGGTGCCGACCACAACAACAACATCTTCAACTACAACCTCCACTACAACTTCTACAACAACTATAGCACCTGAGCCTGAACCGACTACAACGACTGTTGAGGAAGTTATTCCCCCTCCTGTTGAAACACTTCCAACAGAAAACACCACTGTTTCAATTCCCGAGTTGGACCAAACTCCAGTTTCTACTCCAGAAATAGATACAACACCTGTTGAAATTCCTGAAGACCCAACGCCAACAATTGAAGTTCCCCAAGAGGTTCAAGAAACTATAGACGCAACGGTTGATGATATTTTCGATGCACCTATAACTAATGCAAACCTTGCAAATGCTGTTGATGACTTAGTAGCAGATGCCGGAACTCCTGAAGAACTCACGGCAGTGGTTAATTCTCTTCTTGGTCAAAATTTAACTGATTCGCAGTTTTCTACAGTTATTGATTCAGTGTTTGATGGGCCTATGTCTGACGAAAACTTCTCTGCTGCAGTGGAAGCTGTCTTTGATAATACATCTCAACTAAGTGCAGACCAATTTGAAGCTGCTGTCGATGCAGTATTTTCTGAGCCGTTATCTGAAGAACAATTTTCTGCTGCTCTTGATTCTATTTTTGATGAGTCAATCTCGGATGAAAAATTTGCATCAGTTATTGACTCTGTATTAGATACGCCGTTGTCAGATGAACAATTTGAAGCGGTTGTTGGAATTTTAGAGTCAGATTCTGTTTCTGAAGAACAAGTGTCTAATGCTGTTGACAGTGTTTTGGAACTTGGTGTTACAGAAGACCAAGCAACCGACCTTGCTACAAGTGCAAAGGTTTTGGAAAGTATTGACGCAGATCAGGCTACAGAAATATTCCAAGAAATTGCTGTTGAGAATCTTACTCTAGCAGAAGAAGCTGCTCTTGTTGAAACACTTACCGATGCCCCAACTGAAATCAAAGAAGCATTTGAGGGAGAAATTGACATCTTCGGAGAAGGTCTTGATGATTATGTCCCTACAGGCTCTGGAATAGATGTAAAAGATAGAAGAGTGCTCATTGCTGTAACAACTACTTTAACAATGATTACAACGGCTCCTATGCCCTCTGGAAGCAGTTCTGCCCCATCGGGTGGAGGTGCTGGTGGACCATCCGGAGGCGGTGGTTCTGGTAACACAGATCGGGGTAGTAGCCGATCAAGGAGAAAATAATGTTTAAGAAAATTTTAAACGAACTCCATGCTTTGGCATGGACACTATCCGGAGGTGTAATTGTTTTAATTACATTATCTGGAAAAACTCAAACTTATGGATTGTGGTTAACAATAACCGCATTTGTTGTTCACATGTTTGGTGTTTTAATTAAAAAGGATGAAGACTAAATGAATAATACAAAAAATATTTTATTAAGAATACTTGCCGTATTTGGTGCATCGGGTCTTGGCGTGATTGGCGCTGGCTCTATTGCTGGAGTTAATTTACCTCAAGCCATCCTGATGGCTGGAATTGGAGGAGTTGCTAAAGTTGTTGAAGGTCTTGCTAAAGCCTTCCTTAACGATGGCAAATTAGACCTTGACGAGATTGATGAAATTTTTAACGGCTCGAAGACTCAGCCTAAAAATGACATCTAAGGTATAATTGACTTATAGTGGTTATCCACAAAGGAGATATATTATATGAAAATTACTGAAGCACAAAAGGCAATGGCTGCATCCTACGCAAGAAGCGTATTGGGAGCTGCTGTCGCTGTATACGCATCAACTGGTGATGTAAAAATGGCTGCAAATGCATTATGGGCTGCGGCTCTTCCTGTCATTATGCGCTACTTGAATCCTAATGATTCAGCATTTGGAAAGGTAAAATAATGCCAAGAAAGTATTCGTATTATCCTAGTTTTGACGGAAAAGGCGCACAGCCTGGAACGCTAAAACTCGTTGAGCTTTGTGGAAAAAGATGGAAAGCAACAAACATGGGCGTGTATTCCGCCAGGTTGATGAGAAACTCTAAGACCGAAGGCAAGAAAATTGGCGACCCAGGCATGGAGAAATTCCTATCAGTCCACGCAACCGGAGCCGCATGCGATGTTGGCTACACGGACCGCAAGGTTGGTGTTGAGATGTGGAACTGGTTTATTAAGTACACCAAAGAACTTGGCATTGAAGAGATTCACGACTATGCATATGATGCTGACAAGTCGGACAAGAATGTTGGCTACGGCCGCGGCTTCAGGTGCTCAAGAGGAGAAAACGAGGCAGGGGTCAAGATTTTTAGCGAGTCCGACAATGCCGGGTCATTCGGCGGCAAGTGGTTGCATTTAGAGCTTTCTCCAGAAATGGCAAAGGATGCTGCAAAGTTTGAAGCAGCTTGGAGAGCGTTGCCAAAGCCGGGTGCATGATGGAAGACTTGAATAAAGGAAGAAACAAATCTTGTGAATGCGGTTGTGATTGTGTTGATCAATGCGACTGCGGTTGTGAGTCTTGTGACTGCTAAATATGGCTGGCATAAGAGATATATCAATTTATAAAGGGGATTCATATACTCATGAAGTCCGAATAAAAAATAGCGCTAATACTGCTATTAATATATCTGGTCGTACATATAGAGCTCAAATTAGAAAAACAAAATCTTCTGAGACAATTATACAAACATTTACAACAACCATTAGTAATGCTGCTGCTGGAACACTTAATATCACATTATCATCCAGCACAACTTCGAATATAAATACTGGTATATACTATTATGATCTTGAAGAAACAAATGGATCAACTGTTACAACCTTAATGGGAGGTAAAATAACAGTTATTGGAGAAGTAAGTCGTGGCTGATATAACAACACTGCAAGTTTTGACAGGTGATGTAACCAACATTACTGTATCAAATAGCGATGTTACATCAGTTGCAGTCAGCAATGGAGATGTAACAACACTTGTTGCAACTCCAGCAACAATAACATTAGAAAGAATCTTAACAATGTCAAATGCAGCGCCATTGGACATTGCAAGAGCCGCAAATAGCGGAACTCTTGAGGTTGCAAGTAGAGCAGATCATGTTCACTCAATCGCAAATACATTACTTGATGGAGGTAATTACTAAAATGGCTAATACAATTAGAATCAAAAGAAGGGCTTCTGGAGGAGCAGCTGGAGCGCCAGCCTCTCTGGAAAATGCAGAACTTGCATATAACGAGGTAGATGATGTCCTCTACTACGGTAAAGGGTCAGGTGGAGCAGGTGGAACTGCTACAACCGTTGAGGCAGTTGCTGGTGCAGGTGCTTACCTCACACTTTCAGGAGTACAGACGGTAACTGGGAATAAGACATTTAGTGGTCTTGTTCTTGTTCCAACACCAACCGCAAATACTCATGCTACAACCAAGGCTTATGTTGACAGCGCTGTTGCTGGCGTTACCTTGGGTAATACAGCAGTAACGGCTGGCTCTTATGGTGGTGCTGGCACAGTCGGTACCTTCACTGTTCAAGCAGATGGTCGTCTAACTGCTGCTGGCAATACAGCAATCTCAATCACCGCTTCTCAAGTTAGTGATAGAGCCACAAATCTCGTTACAGGTCTTACTGGTACAGCTAATCAAATCACTGTCTCTAACTCAGGTGTTGGGGCGGTAACTGTAAGTCTTCCAGCCGATGTTACAATCTCTAATACTCTTACAATTACTGGTGATCTTGTTGTTAATGGAAATACAACAACTCTTAATACCGCAACTTTAACGGTTGAGGATAAGAACATTGTTCTTGCTAATGTTGCTACACCAACAGACACGACTGCAGACGGTGCCGGTTTCACAATCAAGGGTGCAACAGATAAGACTCTTAATTGGGTTGACGCAACAGATGCATGGACATCATCAGAGAATTTTAACCTTCTTACAGGGAAAATATTTGAAATCAATGGAACTTCAGTTCTCTCTAGTACAACTTTGGGTTCAGGTGTCACAGGCTCAAGTTTGACATCACTTGGAACCATTGCAACTGGTGTATGGAACGGTACAGCCATCGGTACAGTCTACGGTGGTACTGGTCTTACCTCTTACACAACTGGTG
>Ga0049080_10000129_pt1 | contig 23246 bp, 17 predicted proteins | sample GreLakmeER15MSRF_FD_66716 | JGI IMG/M metagenome (GOLD analysis project Ga0049080, IMG submission 66716) | Freshwater lentic microbial communities from great Laurentian Lakes, MI, USA - Great Lakes metaG ER15MSRF | ecosystem: Environmental > Aquatic > Freshwater > Lake | place: Great Lakes... | reverse complement strand
GCGCAGGGCAGGGTCTCGGCTACGGTCGCGGCGCATCGATCAAGAACGCACTGATGCGCGCAGGCAAGAAGATCGGCAAACTCAAGTTCCAATCCCGCAGCTCGATGGTGCAACTCAGCGCCGATCTCGACGACGCGATCCAATTCAAGGAGGAAGATCCGCAATATGCAAGCCGCGCTCTCTTTGGGCTCCCTACGACCGCCTTCATTAAGGCGCGCCCCGGTCAAGGACTTCAGGCGGCGGCGCACTCGGTCGGACACGGCTTCTACGAGGCCGGAAAATTCGGAATCGGAGGCGCTGGACTGGGTGCCGGTATCGGCGCTGCGGTAGGCGCTCTTTCCAAAGGCAGGTATCGCGCAGGCGACGCAGCCAAGGCTGGCGCGATGCTCGGCGGGGTCGGCGGGTATCTCGGCGGCGCAACCAAGGCGCGGTTCGACAAGCGCGGCACGGAGATCATGCGGAAATACCAGTAACAAATGTCCACCCGAGACGAACTCGAATCCATCATCCTCTTCCGCTCCCAAGAAGGAACCGAAAAGGACCGATACGGCAACCTGAAGAAAGCCGCCATCGCAGCAGGCGTGCTCGGGGCTGCCGGTGGCGGGATCTACGCGGCCAAAAAGATCGGGCGCGGCGTGGGCAGGCTGGCCAAGGGCGGAGAGGATGTCCTGAAGCGCGTATCCGGAGTGTTGGGAGAAGTCCATCACAACGCCACCGACATCGGACAGTACGCACATGCGGCAATCCCGAAAGCGGAGGCGTACGTCGCCAGCACTGCCCCGAAGGTTGAGGCTTACGTCAAGGACCACATCATCCCTATCACCGAGAAGGTCAAGGGCGTCGTGGAGACCATGCACAAAGGCTTGCAGCCGATGCGCGACTACGGAGCGCTCTATCGAGCCGGGCGCGAAGGCGCTTTCTTCGTCCCGAAGCTGGCCTCCAACCCGAAGAAGTGGTGGAGCAACGTGAAGGCAGGATGGAATGAAGGCAGGCATGGCGCACCCGCGACGATGGACCCTTACTACCACGATCCAGAGATCGCCGCCAAGGCCCAGCCCCACATCGAGCGATGGGTAAAGCGCATCGGAAAGACAAAGGAGAGCATCGCCAAACGAGCACCGGGGGCAGGCAGGCCATTCGCCACCAGCGCAGGCCCGGTCATGCAGTGGTCGGCAAGAGACGAACTCTCCGCCGACCTTGATCGGGTCGTTCAATTCGGATTCTTCGGCAACGTCAAGAGCGCAATCAATGCGCGCCGGGCCGCCGATCCAGAAGTGAATGCGGCATTTAAGGGACTCAGGAGGGTGGGCAAGGCTATCGCCAGACCAGCAGGCATCGGAGCCGCAGGCGGGGCGGTCACTGGCGGCGTCGTTGGAGCTATGAGCGATGATCCGGACAGCAGCGCCATCGGCGGCGCATTCAAGGGAGCAGCCATCGGCGGAGCGCTCGGAGTCGGAGCCGGGGCTGCCTCAGGAGCACTCAAGAACAACAGCGCGATGGAGCGACTCGCGCGCATGAAGCGAGGAGCGGCAGCCAGAACCCAATACGTCCCGCCAGCCGGGGGTATGATGGGCGCTCCAATGCTCTCCGCCAAGCACGAGAACCTCCTCACCCTCAGTGCAGAACTGGATCAGGTCATCAACTTCAATATGGCCGCAATCGGCAAGGCCCTCTGGCGTGGATCAACCGGACGCGCAGCCCTCAAGTGGGGCGGCATCGGAGCTGGAGTCGGAGCGGTCGCAGGCGGACTAGAAGGCGGACTGAGCGACGATCCGAACAAGTCTGCGCTCGGTGGCGCATTCAAAGGCGCGATGGCAGGCGGAGCCCTCGGAGCCCTCGGCGGCGGAGGGATGCGCGCCTACAAGACCTACGGACGCGGGACCACCCGCTCGACAAGACTCGGTCTCGGTCCCGCAGCCCCCGCAGCCACCGCAGCTCCGGTGGCCGCAGCGCCAGCCACGGCCACCGCAGCCGCCGACCAGATGGCAGCCGGAGCAGCTTCAGCATCATCCGGGCTACCGGCAGGAGTCCGTCCTCGCGGAGCTGATGAACTCTTGAAGCCGAAATCCGCGACGGGCCAAATCCCAACTGTCGGCACCGTCCCGATGAGCACAATGGACAAGCCTTGGAACATCGCGAACTACAAGAAGATGTCTCCGGGGTCGCGAGACGATGCGTTCATCAATCACAGGAACGCCTCCGAGATGAACCCCAGCCTTAGCTCAGACGCATCACGAGCCTACGCACGCAATAATCTGGCGCAAAGCAGGGATCGATACAAATTCTCCTCCCGCCTCCAGTCCCTCGTGCAGCTCTCTGCGGACCTCGATTCAGTCCTCACGGCGTAAGTATGAGTCCAATGCAGCAAATCAACCGCGACCTCGATAGAGTGATCGAATTAGGGTCGGTTTCTGCCGGAACCGCAAAGAAAGTCATACGTGATTTCCGTTCCCGAAATGGCGTAACCGCCACCCCGAGGGGTACGTCGATTAAAAATCGAAGCTGGCTTGAAGGCATGATGGACGCAATGGCAGGTCCGCATTTTAACCCGGGATCAAAATCGGTTTTTGTGCCGCGTGGAATAGCCGCGCGAAGCCCGGATAGAGTCAGCAGGCTCGTCGGAGACCCAGTTGGAATATCCATCCATGAACACGCGCACTCTTTGGATGGAATGAACGGACGAAGGTTTCTAAAAAGGGACGGGATTTCTGGGGAGGGCGACACGCTGATTCCGGCGCTTCGGATTGACCTGCGAAGAGAGCGGAGAACAAACAGGGCGGCGCTCAAATCAATCCAGAAGCATGGGTCCGAATCAGACATTTCGGGATGGAAGAAATTTGCAAACAATCAAATGCACACAGGGTACAGAAACCCAGCATTCCAGAAGCTATCAGGCGAACTCGGAGCCGACACGCTTGGGAAAAAGAAGCAACTGCTGCGCGACAACAAGTGGCTGCAACGAGGCAGTACATCGCTAAGCGACAACTCATCCTCGGTAGAGTTCAGCCTGCTCGCTGGGGCAGCCGTTGGAGCTGGGGCGCACGTTGCATCCAACGCCCTCTTCAAGCGGATGCTCACGCCCGGCACGATGTCTCAGCGGATCGGCTCCAGTATCTTTCAGGCAGGCGTAAGGCACGCCAAGACCGGCCAGCAGGTGCATCCATTTATCCGCGGCGCGGTGAACGCGCTGGCTGGCCCTGAGCTTGGGCATCTTTACGAGGCCGGGCTGAAGAGCAACCGAATCGCCAGAAAGTCGATGGCGCTCGCTGGCGACAGTGTTAAACACATCGCAGATCAGGCCACGGACATTGCCGGTCAACGATCCGCCAATCTCGGCAAAGGGATGGCCGGAATCGTCACCGGCAAGCGCTCCGGCTTCATGTCAAAAGTGATGTCATGGCTACCGAAGTCGAAGGGTCACTCAAGAGCCGCAGATGTCGCCGGAACCGCGATCGCAGGAATTGGCTCAGGGTTGCTCGATCCGATCTACCCAGCGGTCAACATCGCCAGAACCGCAATCTCCAAGACAAGCCTTGGAAACAAGGTACTCGGAAATGCCTTCCAGAAGGGCGCAGATCACGGCCCGATGGAGGGGCTCAGCAGGCATCTCTCAGACCTCGTCGTCTCCCCGTCCATGAATATCGCAAGGGACGCCGGAGCCACCCTGCACAATCCGCTCCAAAAGCTCGACAAACTCAAAGCCCTGAGATCCAGCGCCCCATTTTCCAAACTGCCAGCAATGCAAGCAGCGTGAACGGGTGAATCGCCCAGATCAGCGCATCCACCAAATTCTTCCAAAATGTCTTTCTTCGATCAATCACGGCTGAACAAGGTGCTCAAGCAGGTAGGTCGGGTCAAGGCCAAAGCAGAGATGGCCCTGATTGGAGGGGGTGAGCGACTCAGTGCAGGCAAAACGAAAGCCATCGCAGCCAAGGCCGCAGGCGATCCGAGTATCGCAGCGCGGACGCATGTGACATACACGGGAGGAAAGCCCGCCGGAATTGGATCGCTGCAAAATCCGGGCAGTCACTACAACCCGGCAACTGACACCATCCAGACAGCTCCAAATGCAGCAGTGGCAGCCCACGAGGGCACTCATGCCGCGCAGGCAAGATGGATCAGCAAGACCGCAGAGAGGCTCGGGCTCCCGCCGGAGGCAGCCAAGCAGGCCCCAACCGCAATCTTCGCGGCAGCCAACATGGGAGCCAAGGGAGCCGCCGGAGCCGCCGCCACGGACAAACTTGGAACCGGAGGTCGCGTGACCGGAGCTGTCCTCGGCCATCTCCCGCAGCTCGCGCTGGAAGGACACGCGACCGTCAAAGGCACACTTTCGCAGCCCGGAGGCGTCAGGACTGCGCTTGGTAGCTTCGGCAGCTACGCTACGGCCGCTGGCGCGAACATCCGCAAGGCCATGAAGCCGCGCGAGCTTTCCGCCCGCGAGACACTGCAATCCATCATCCAGCTCGCAGCATGGACCCGCAAGGAAGGCAAGAGCCGCAGCGGAGGACTCAACGAGAAGGGCCGCAAGTCCTACGAGCGAGAGAACCCCGGAAGCGACCTGAAGGCCCCATCCAAAGAGGCAGGCAACCCCCGCAGGGCCTCCTTCTGCGCACGGATGAGCGGGATGAAGAAGAAGCTCACCTCCTCGAAGACGGCGAACGATCCGGACAGCCGGATCAACAAGTCGCTGAAGGCGTGGAACTGCTCGGCGCGAGAGGATCTGAACACCATCCTCTTCGCCAAGAAAGGCGGAGACTACAAGCGCCACTGGAGCCAGAAGAAGACCGACAAGAAGGGCAAGAAGAAGTGCGCCGACTGCGGAGAGACTCCATGTGAGTGCCACACCTACTCCGCGAGGGAGGAGCTGGAGGTGATTCAGCTCGGCATCGGTTCGTGGCTCACTGGAGCAGGCAAGAGAATCGGAAGCGTTGCGGGAGATCTGGCGATGCCGGACGCACTAGGAAGCCTCGGAGGTCAGTTGGCTCAGGGCGCAAAGCTTGCCACGATGGGCGGAGCCCGGGGAATCACCAGCGGACTGAAGGTCGGAGCAGAGGACGCCGGAAGCGCCATGAAGAATCTTTGGGGCAAGCTCAAACCAGCGAAGTCCGCCTACGCGTCCGGAATGAATCCATTTCAGAACTCGATGGTCCACGCTTCCGCCCGCGATCAGCTCAACACCATCCTCCTCGCCGCAGGCGACTGGAGAGAGAGGACATCCGACAACGCGGGAGCTATCGCTGCTGCATCCGGCGCGGTCGGCGGATTGTCCTCCTACGTGCGCGGAGGCGTGCAGAATGCCGCCAACTGGAAGAGCGCCTCGCAAATCAAAGGCGCACTTGCTGGCGGGGCGGTTGCAGGACTCGGCGGATACGCCATCGCGAAGCTGTTGAAAAAAGACAAACCGGGGCAGGCTCAGATTGCCGGAAGGATCGGCTCAGGCCACCAGAACTCGCTCTCCGCCCGCGAGCAACTCAACACCATCCAGTTCGGACTGCTCGGCAGCGGGCTCGCGATTAACTACATGTCTGGAGGCGGATTATTTCGCGGGATCAAGGATGCGTTCTCAGGAGGGATTGCAAAGCAAGCCGCTGGAAGTGGATTGGACTCACTGGCGAGGAAGGGATTGCAGAACGCCGGAAAGGGAGGCTCGTATATGCTTCCGGGGAACACTCACGGAATCAAGGTCAGGTCAAGCGTGTTCCCCGCAAACAGGCTCCACGGACAGCTCAGAAGGGAGTGGTCCGCCCGCGATCAGCTCAGCACGATCCTCATGGGAGCCAACATCGAATTCCGGATCATGGCAGACCCGGACGACAAGCGCAGCCCAGAGGAAAAGCAGGCCGCATTCGCCAAGATGAAGCGCAGGTCACAAGTGAGCATGATGGTCCGCCACTACATCAAGACCGGCGAGCGCAAGAGCCCGGAGGATTTCGACATCAAATTCGCCGCAGACACCCGCCCCCGCGATCCGATGGGCCGCTTCGATCAGGCTGAGGATGGAGCACCGAACCCACAGCACATGAAGATCACCTACGGCCAAGCCGCCGCAACCGGAGCCGCAGGAGTCGGTGCTGGCGTGGGACTCAAGGCACTTTACGACAAGCTGAAGAAGATGAAGAAGTAGGGGTCATCTTGACACTCAGGCTTCGGGCATGTCCGAAGTCATCCGTTTCAATCAACTCAACCAACCCTTCGTGGGGCTGACTGGCCGCGTGGACTTCAACGAGGCCAAGATCCACGGCGTAAGCCTCATCACCTCGCAGATCGAGGCGACGGGACACGGGCTGTTCGTGGACGACATCTGCCTCAACCAGCTCCACCAATTCGGCACGGAGATGGGACAGGTTCCCGTAACCCAGAACCACGAGGGAGGAGTCGAGGACGTGAACGGATGGGTGGAGAACATCCGGCTCGATGGCAAGCAGCTCCGCGGAGACTGGTGCCTGCTGAAATCCCACCCCGATACCGTGACGATGCTGGAGCGCGCAGACCGCCAGCCCCGCACCTTTGGACTGTCTCTCGCCTTCAAGGGAAACCCCGAAGGCACCCTCTACATGGGCAAGAAATGCGCCCGTGCCGAAGCACTCCTTTCCGCCGACGTAGTGAAGCGCCCAGCAGCTAACCCGATGGGCTTATTCAGCGCCAAGGACAACGCAAATGTTGACAGCCGCAAAAATAGTGTCCGCAGCAAAACAATCGAACTCCAAAATACCATGCCCGCCGAACCCACTCTCCAAGAAGTCCTCGCAGAACTCCAATCTGTCCGTGGCGAACTCGCCCAGCAGCAGGAGATCACCCAGCAGCTCGTCGGTCACATCAATCAGGATACGACCGGCGCTGAGCAGTCTGGCGAAGTTGACCCCGCCTTCCTCTCCGCTCTCAACGACGCGAGCGACGAAGAGCTGGCGGCCTACAACGAGCAGAACGGCACCGACATTTCCCGCGAAGACATCAACGGCGCGGTCTCCGAATACAACGCCGGTCTCTCCGCCCAGCAGGGCGAGGAGCAGGGCGAGCAGGGTCAGGAAGCTGACGGCCAATACGAAGGCAGCTACGGCGGCGAGCAGGGCGCAGGCGAAATGGCAGGCGCGGCAGCCGGTGGTGAATCCGGTGGCGGCGCAACGTCGTTCGCAGCCATGCAGCGCGAACTCATCCAGCTCAAGGCCCGCCTCAACAAGCGCGACGCTCAGGAAATCCAGTTCGCTGAGAAGCAGGCGACCAACGATGTCCGCAGCAAGATCTCCGCAATCGTCAGCCAGCGCGACCAGCTCGTGCAGTTCGCCGACCGCGTGGTCGCTGAGAACGAAGCCCTCCGCCTCCACGTCCGCACCGGCACCCGCCCGGTCGCAGCGGGAGTGGACGCAGGCATCCGCCTCTTCCACTCGGGCAACGAGGAACTCCACCCCTTCCAGCAGCGCGTCCTCGCCCTCAAGGCTGAGAAGAAATGCTCTGACGGACAGGCCATCACCTTCGCCATCAAGGAACCCAACGGCTCGGCGCTCCACGCCGACTGGCTCCAGTCCAACTCCGGCCACACCATCCGCGCCTAACTCCCGACCAACCTCTAAACCTCGTAATCCATGAACACCGAACACGTAGTCTCACTTCACGTCGCAGCGGATCTCTCAGCCTACTCGCATGTGGCGGTGAAGCTTACCAGCACAGGCATCAACCTCGCATCAGCCGGGGATCGCGTCATCGGCACCATGATCCGCGGCAACGCGGTCGCAGCCAACACGGGCGATACGGTCATCGGTCGCTCGGCCGCGGTCTTCCTTTCCGCCGGTAACGGACTGAACTTCATCACGGTCGGCACCAACGACGCCATTGCGTGCGGCGACGAACTCGAACTCTGGTCCAGCGGTCGCTACGCCAAGCGTGGCGCAACCATCACCGGAACCGGCGACCTCACCACTGACATCATCACCATCACCGACCACGGTTTCGTGTCCGGTCAGGCGGTGACGTTCAGCGTTCTGACAACCGGAGCGGGCCTCACTGTGGGTCTGGTCTATTACGTGATCGCCGCCAATCTGGCAGCAAACACCTTCCAAGTCTCCGCCACATCGGGCGGCTCCGCTGTGAACATCACGACCAGCTACACCGTGATGACTGTCCGACCGGCGGCCAGCAGCACCGCGGCGGCGCTCGCGGTTGATTCGGCCCCGGCCAGCAATGTCAGCGCGGTCATCCGCGCCATCGTGCTCCCGAGCAACACCACGGCGTCGCAAGCGACCGCCACCTACTCGGTGGACGGTGCAATCGCCATCATGGACGGCGTGGCCTTCATTACCAAGGGGAGCGCAGCGGCAATGACACTCGCGGCACCATCGGCAGCCCAGACCGGCACCCGCCTCTCGATCATCGCCAACAGCGACTACGCCCACGTCATCACCTTCACCGGATCGACCCTTCTGGACGGCACGACCGGCGCGAACATCACGGCGACCACCGCAGCCTTCAAGGGCTCCGGCCTGACCGTTGTCGCGACCTCCGGCGGCTTCTGGCTGCTCGAAGCGGCCGTCGTTTGCACCATCGCCTAATCCAACCCGACGAACCACCACTCACCTCGTAACACGCCATGCCCTACAATACAGCAGAAAGCACGCCCCGCCCAGACATCTCCACCCTCCTCGTGGAGGCCACAGGTCAAGAGCAGGGATACATCGGTCAGGAGATCTTCCCGCTCTACCCCTCCGACTTCGAGACCGGCCGCTACCCGATCTTCGCCAAGAAGGAGACCGAGCTGCTCAACGCAGGGCGGGCTCCTACGAGTTCGACGGTCTTCAACAGCGTCACCAAGCGCAATGAGACCGGCACCTACAACGAGCTGGATCGCAAGTGGACCTATGGTACTTTTTTCACGGAGGAGTACGGATTGCAAGAGCGTGTGGACGACGTGGTGGCCACGCGCATGTCGAACTACTTCGATGCGGAGATGTGGACCGGAAAGCTACTCGCTAACTCCCTGATGCTCGATTATGAGCTCGAATGCGCTGCCGCGCTGATGAACCCCACGACCTTCGCGAACAACATCACGGTCGCCACCGCAACCGGCTGGTCCACGACCCCCGAGACTGTCGCCACCGCATCGAACATCCCCGCGCAGATCAACACCGCCATCGAGGCCATGACGCTCCGCGGCGAACGCCCGGACACTCTTGTCCTCAGCCTGACGAACTGGAATCTCTGGAGGCGGAACACCTTCCTCTCCACCTACATCTACGGCTCCCTTAACACGAACGCGGGCGGCTCCGCAATCGTCGAGGAGAACGTGGCTGCGGCCTTCCGACTCAATCGAGTACTGGTGGCAGAGAAAGCCTTCGCCACCAACCTTAAAGGCCGGGCCAGCAGCCTCGCTTCGGTCTATGGCGACACCTACGGCGCACTGATCAAGACGGGCGCTGGAGACTTTTCCGCTGGCGGACTCGGGCGCACGATCGTTTGGAACAATGATTCGCCGGGGGGGCTTTTTACGAGCGAGAGTTACAGGGATGAGCAGCGCCGCGGATCGGTTCTCCGGGTGCGCAGCAACCGGACGATCAAAGTGCTCCTCACGGACGCCTGTCAGTTGCTAAAGAACGTAAGCTAATCAACTTAGCCAAGTTTCACGCAGCCCGGCTGGATCGCTCCACGCCGGGCTGTTTCGTTTTTTACGACTTAGGAAATTCTGACTCGGGTTGACTCCCCTCTGTCGGTCGTGCCCGACAACACGATCGACAACGAGTTCAACACAGGGATGAACGCGGCCAACACGGCCTTCGGTGTTCCCTGCGCTGAGACCTTCCATCTGATCACCGGAGGCTCCAGCACGCCCCTGCAAGCCCTCAGCATCGACGAGATCAACGAGGAGCGCCAGCTCTCCCCCGGCGGCATCATCAAGCTGGGAGACGTGATCCTCTACGTCCTCAAGACCGTCTGGGACGGAGCCGACATTCAGGACGGGGCCAAGCTGATCATCCGAGGGAAGCGCTTCCGCTTCAACAAGCCCTCCAACGACGGAGGCAACATCTACACCATCACCTGTGGGCCGACTGGGCCGGGGAAGATCAACGCCTAAATGGAACCGCTCAGCTACCGCCGCCTCGAAACCTTCCTCTGCGAGAAGCTGCGCGCACTCGCGCCCGGCCATCAGATCCTCCCCTTCTCGGGAGGCGACAGCAAAGGCGACGCCTTCGAGGTGGAGCCCCCGCTCTGCGTGATCGCCGTCACCAAGGGCGAGAAGACCCACCAGCAGGAGAACACATGGATCTGCGAGGGGTCGCTCCAGTGGATCACCCACATGGACGAGGCAACCCCGCAGGAGCATGAGGCGGCTGTCCGCATCCTCGTCGCGAACCTTCAGACGATCGCCGGAGTTCAGGAGACCTACTTCACCTTTCACGGTCTGGACATCGGGGATGAGAAGATGTCCCAGAGTGAGGACGGAAGACACCGCGCCAGCATCGTGAACTTCACCGCTGGCTGCTCGGGCTAAAAGTTGACAGAGCGCGAAATATCGTATGGCACTCACAGAGACCCAAATCTTCGGAACAGCAGCCGGTAAGAACTACGTCTTCGGCTTCCAAGCCAGCGACGCGCCTACCATCACCAACTACACCGCCCGCAAGGCCAGCTCTGATGTCGCCCCCGAGGTGTATGCGACCGCCACTGACGGCGAGGGTCACATCGAGGCTATCGCGGTCTCGCTCCCAGCCAAGCGAATGATCACCCTTTCCCTCGAAGGCTACGTCACCTCCGCGTTCTCCTCTCTCTCGGTCGCGAACACCTTCACCTTCCTCGGTCGATTCTTTATCATCAAGAAAGTCGGCGTGCCGATCAACAAGGGAGAGTTCGTCTCCGTGACCATCGAGGCCGAATCGCACTGGCAGGTCACGGCGTAATCATCTTCAATCTCAACCCTAACCGAATCACAATATGGCCGACGAAATCCAAGCCCTCATCAACCTCAGCATCACCAAGAACGGCACGTCCGCCTCTGGTTCGAGTTCCCTCTCGCAGACCCTCTCGGGCAACAACTACCAGTCGTACATCATGGATGTGACGCTGAGCGCTGCGTCTTCCAAGCAGCTCGTGGCCATCGACGCCGGTATCGCCACCGGTGGGTGGATCATGCTGAAGAACAACATTTCGGAAACCAGCATCACCAACACTCAGAGCTACATCACTGTGGCGAACGCATCGACCGCCGGTGGCGCGCTCGCGATTCTTGGACCGACGCAGGCCATCCTGTTGCAGAACCACGCCGCCCTCTATGTGGCGTGCTACGCGGCAACCGCAGGCACCGGAACCCCGATTCAGCTCGCGGTCGTCGTCAGCGAACCGTAAGTCATCCGTCATGGCGACTCAAACGCCACCGGATCTCAGCTACATCGGCGCGCTCATCGACGGGTCCGATGGGAAGGGCTGGTCAGAACGCAAGGTTCTCGGCAAGCGTCTGCGCCCATTCTGCCTTTGGCACCGCGCCATGCTCGACGCCGTGAAGTCCCCCTTCCTCACCAACGGGGACAAGACCCTCCGGGATGTCTGCATCGCTGTCGCGATCTGCCGCACCCGCTTCGGTCAGTCCAACCTCCGCAAGCCGTGGTTGATCCCCTGCCTGATATGGCTCAAGACGCTCCTGTGGGCCTTGCTACCGCATCGGAAGAATGAATACGGGCCGGAAGACCCCCGGAGCCTGAACCCCATGCAGAGGGCCATCCTGAAGCATTCCAACGACTTCCTCGAATACTGCGGGGATTACCTCCAGCGCCCCAAGGCCACCATCATCCCGCCCGAGTCCAACGGCAGCAACCCGCGAGTCCCCCGAGGTCACGCACCCGAGGAGATCGCCCACGCCGCTGATCTGATGCACTGGGGCATCCCCGAGACCCGCGCATGGGAAATGCCACTCGGACTCGCCAACTGGTATCGCATCATGGCCATCAAAAGCACCGGAGCCGACGTGGACTTCATGGACTCCGAAGAACAACAATTCACCGCATCCCTGCCGCCCGCGTACAGGTGGAAGCACCAGAACAACTGACATGGCTGCTGGACCCGGAGCATTCATCAAGCAGAACCTCACGGCACCCGGACTGGTGGGCGGGGCCATCATTGGCGCTACCGCCATCGCGGGGCTCGCGCAGGGCGAGAGCAAGCTGAAGACGATTGCGACGGCGCTCAAGGATGTCGTCCTGTGGACGGCATCGTGGAACCTGATGCTCTCAAGGCTTTTTGTGTCCTTCGGCTCTGGAATCCGATCGGTCCTCGCTGGCACAGGCTCCATCGAGGCTGCGATGAGGAAGCTCTCCAGTATGCAGGAGCTTCAGAAGGTCTTCACGCCGCTGGCGGGCGGGGCAGAGGCAGCAAAGGTGAAGGTGGCAGCCCTTGTGAATCTCGCGGCAAGCAAGCACTTGAACTTCGAGAGCGTCGCCAACGCGGCGAAGAACATGCACATCCTCAGCGGCGGGGCCGCGGGCTCGGTCGAGGATCTCAACAGGCTGGCATCGGTCTCCAAGGTCACAGGCATCTCGATCGGAGAGCTGGGGAATGCAGTGGGGAGTCTCTCGATCGACTCCCTGAAGAACATGGGTGCCATCAGCGCCACAGCCGCAGCCAGCCTTGAGCAGCTCCAGCAGAACGGCGGCAGCACCTCCCAAGTGATGAACCAGCTCGCCTCCGCGCTGGATGCGGTCGCGGCTTCCGGGAAAGGCACGGAGGACTCACTGGCCGGAGTGGAGAAGAAATACGCTTCCGTGGTCGAGCAGATGAAGACCGCCGTGGGGTCTCCGTGGATTGCTGGTGACGTGCAGAACACCAAGAACTACTCCGACGCCTTGCAGGCTCTCACCCCGGCGCTCAAGGAGGTCTCATCGGCTTTCTACATTGTATTCGGAGGGCTTGCCACCGCGAAGTCGGAATTCGTAAAGTGGGTCTCCGAAAGCGGGATCGCGCAGGGAGCGTTAAAACTGCTGGCTGGCGCGATTGCGCTCTTGGTGAGCGGACTAACAGTGCTCGGTTCGGTCAAATTGTTCTTGTGGCTAAAAGACGGAGCGATGGCGTTCACCGGCATAGAAGCCGCAGCTTCTCGCGCAGGGCTTGGGATGCAGAGATTAACCGGCAGCATGATGTTGGCTAACGCGGCAGCAAAAGCCACAACGATCGGGATGAACCTCCTGAACTTCGCGATGAAGGCGATGGGTTTTCTCGTCTTGATTTCGCTCGTCGCGTCAGTGTATGGCATGATTAAAAACTGGAGCGACGGAAACAAAGAGGCGGCAAATGAGGCGCAAGGCGTAGTCGATGCGACCCGCCAGATGAATCAGGCCCTTCAGGAGCAGATCGACAAGATTGACTCCATTGTGACCCGTCAGGCTGCGCTGCGGGCCGCGCTGAAGGAATCAACCGACTCGTGGGCGGCCTACTACGCCGCGGTGGCGGAAGGGAAAGACCCGGACTTCATCGCGAATCTAAAGAAGAAAGCCGAGGCGGCAGACAAGAGGGCCAAGGAGGCCGCGGTGCATCCAGTCGGCAGAGATCAGGCGGCAATCGCAAGAGAGGACACGGACGCAGAATCGCGCACACGCTCAGAATACGAGCGCGCAATGGCCTTCGCCACCCCAGAGGATCAGAAGGAGCTGATGGCCGCCGAGGGTGCGCGCAGGTCCGGCCTCGGAGAGAAAGGAGCTGTAGAAGCCAAAAAGAACGAGGTGGCGCAAAAGACGCAGGCGGACATTGATGTCGAAATCGACACGAAGAAAAACACCGCCACAGAGGACGAAAAAAAGAGGCTGGAAAGGATCGCCAGAGCCAAAGGCAGGACGGCATCGTGGATGTACAAAACGGATGATTCCACTGATTCCGGGGCGGCGTGGGAGGGGATCGAAGGCGTAACTCCCGGCCATACGGTTCCAAGGGTGGCTGACGAGATGCTCATCAAGCAGCTTGAGGCGCAAGGCCCCATCAAAGCCGACTTATCAAATCTTGAGGAGAGGCGAATGATGGCCGGATGGGAAACTCGTGGAGGTGGAGACATATCCTCAGCGGAAAGCGAACTTCAGCAGATCGCATACTCAGAAGACCCGTCCAGAAGCAACATCCACGGAATCGCCGGGGGCGGGGAATATCGCGGGATGAGCGCTGAAGGCAAGCTCGCCGCCAAGGAGAAATATCAACGCCAGAAAGCAACAGCGACTCGTCTCCAAAACTCATACCTCACAGACGAAGCCTCAGGGAAAGACCTGACCCAGCAGTCCGGTCAGGCAGGCAAGGCCATCTCCATGGCCGATCAGATCGCCGCAGTGAACCAGCGAATCGCGGACAGCAAGGAGACCGGCTACAATCTTACGCTTCAGGAGCTTGCCGCACAGCAGGAGATTCTCGCCATCGAGTCCCTGAAAGGAGGGCTGTCCAAAGCCGACAAGGAAGGCAAAGTGGAAAAGATCAAGCTCATCCAGAAGCAGATCGATGCCGCATCCCGCGCTCACGACACCGAGATGCGCCAGAACAAAGCCTCCCTCGCCACCTCCACCATCCGGGGCGAGGGCTACGAGGTCGAGAAGGAGAAGGACAAGATCGAGCGTAAGCGCCTCGTGGCAGAGGAGGCCGCCGCGGTGGGTCCGGAAGCGCAGATGAAGGCCAAGGCCGCATTGGAGGCCCACGACACCATGAGAAGCGGGAAGGAGGTGGCGCAGTTTGAGAGCATGGATGCGCTAAATGACGAGTTTCACAGGAATCGCGCTCAAGCCCGCGGCGACTCTGATGCAGTCAAGTCATTAGACAACTTCGAGGAATTCCGAAAGAACTTCGACGCACGCAAGGGAGTGAAGGGGTTGGACCAAGCCAGACAGGACGCGGAGGAAATGACCCTGAACACCATCACCCTCCGAGCCACAAACGACATGAACTCCTCGAACGCAGGCGTGGCCTCAGCCAGCATGGCCCGCATCGGCGGCGGTGGAGGCATCGGCCCCGGAGCGACCTCGATGATCGATATCGCCAAGGAGTCCAGAGATCTCCTTTTTTCTGCCGATGCGCACTTGGCGGAAATCAAAAAGAAACGAGACGGCATCCCCGCAAACTGAACATGGCCAACGGCATCTCATCCTCAAACCTCGAATTCCGCGGCAACAGAGGGCTCATCCTCGAAGACCCCGGCACCCTGAAGATCAGCCAAACCGGCATGGCGACCTGCACTGCTGTCTTCAAGATCGTGAAGTCGCGGTATCTCAGCCTCCCTCGCATCGGCTCATCTCATCCGATCTTTGAATTCCTGACGCTGGAAAGCAGCGAGATCGCGCTCTCGGGGGCGTGGGCGGTACTGACCGGCAGCTACGCCGGACTCCAAGCCGAGTACGACGACTCCAAGGCCACCTACGAGCTGGTGGTCGGGCTCTCCGAGGAGCCGATCGAGACGCATCCATATTGGGAGGTCATCGGCGGCACTGCGAAAGAACCTGAGAACGGGGCGATTTACGAGAAGGTCGCGAACGGCGTGCCCCACACTGTTCAAAAGGGAGGAAACACCGCGCCTTCAAACATGGGCTACCTGTTCAAAGGCTTCGAGCTGACCTTCGACCCGGTTACGAAAACGGCGAAAACTGACAAGATGAACGCCTTCGCCAAGATCACCCACTACCTGAGCGCCTGCCAGATCACATGGAAGCGGAACTCCACAAGAAGGGTATCCGCAGCCACGATCGAGAAAGTCGGATTCATCGACACCCCCAAAGGCCCGGCTCCCCGCCTTCCGGGTGGACGCAACTGGCTCAACATGGGACTCACGCAATCACAGTCCGGGCAGGTCTATCAGGTCTCCGAGGAGTGGCGTGCATCCGACCTCAGAAAGTGGAACAGCCTCATCTACAAACCGTTCTAATATGGGTGAGACCATCAGCATCGAAGCGGAACTCATGAACCTCAAGGAGGTGAAGGCCGGGGATTCCATCTACGACGTGAACGCCGCGTCCCGCTGGAACTCCCTCCGTAGGCTCATCATCGCGCTGGCCTCGGGTCAGAACATCAAGAAGGGAGCCAACATGCTCAAGAAGACCGGGCCTACGTGGTGCATGTTGAGCACCATCGAGCAGGCGAGCACCCAGCCTTCGGTGGAGGTGTGCCCTATCGACATCCTAGAGCTGGACAGCACCGCCTACACGGTGAAGTTCCGCCCCATCACGGTCAACCAGCTCGTGCCGTCGAACTTCAAGACCGCGCTGTCGCTCATCAACACCACGAACTACATCTACGTCCACTGCACCACGGACGGGACTCAGGTCAACGCGGCGACCTTCGAGGTGTCCTCCACACCCAGACCTCCACCAGCCGCAACGATGGGATCTGCGCCAGCCTCCTTCGATGTTCTGGTCTGGGTCATCCTGAGGGAGTATTCCGAGGGCTCCTTCAACTACACCCCCTTCAAGATCTGGGGCTGCGGCAACATCGCTGCGACCCCCGTGGAGCACGTCCGCACCGACAAAAACACTCCAGTCCCCGGCCAGAGCCCCTACGACATCTGGTACGCGTGGCGGGCGGTGCTGGGATAATGCCATGTGGATCGGACAGACCACACGGAGTCCGCTGACTGCCATCCAGACGGAATCCACTTTCAGCGAATCCTATTCTGGTTGGACCTTTAGATTGTCGGAAACCGGGAAGACTGACGGAGCAGGCGCAACATCATGGCGCACTGCTGCTGACTCTTCAACCGCGACTGGCGGCACCACGGTAGGTGGCACGACTTACGGTGGCACCACAAACGCGAGCGGCGGCGCAACAACAAGGTCCACGGGTTCCTACACGGTGAATTACCCCACGGCCGAGCCTACCGGCGGCGGCGGCTCAGCCTCGGGAACCACGGCGGGGGCGTACACCAACACCACGCTGACCATCGGGGTCGCGACCAGCACGATCACCAACAAGGCCGGAACCGTAAGTACGGCCAGATCCAAGACCTACACCTACCCCAAGAGCACCGTAGCCACCTCGACCAAAGTCTCCACACAGACCGCCGAGACAGCAGCCACGCAGAACACCACACTGTACGGATCAACAACGACCACCACGCGGGCCAGCGGCACCTACACCCAGACCACCAGCACAGGCGGATTCATCACCGACACCTCGCGGATCGCGGCGACCGTGGCTATAACCTGCTCGGCAAAGTTCGAGGTGATCGACACCGCGTTCTGGCTGAATGACGACGAGCGCGGGTGGTCGTACACTGGAGGCGCTGGCATCCGTCCGCTGAACTCCATCTGCTATGAGGCTTCAGACAGCTTCACCACAGCCGTCAGCACGACGACCTCAGCCCGCACCCGAAACGTGGTCGCGACAAGCGCATCCACCATCACGATCAGTCTCATGGGCGTCGTCAACAGCGACTTGACGGCCTCATGGACCGACTTGGCGACGACGAACGTGACTGAGACAGATTTGTCGCTCACCGACCTGCCGAACTCGACCAGCACTTTCGCCACCGTCCTTGGCTACACAACATCGCAGTGGACGGCCATCGTGGCTTCGGAGTCATTCGGAACCACCGGAACCAGCGCAGTCTATGCTTCCGAAAGCTACGTGTTGTTCGAGCCCTTCCTTGATTTCCCCGCGACACAGATCGAAGTGGCCAGAGACAACTCTGGAGGCATGACCGGATTCACGACGCGGAGCACTGGCGGCGCGAGAACAAGCTCCACTGCCGCCTCCAGCTCTGCGCCGGTCGCCTACAGCGGATCGACCGGCGCAGCCGCAGAGGCGCAAGGCATCAGCGAAACGATCACCGCGATAGCAGAATGGACCGGGCTGACCGCTCAGACTCTCTTCAGCACGTTGGTCTATTACCCGTGGGTGCCGTCTGGCGTTCGAGTATATGAGTCCTTCCAGCAGAAGAGCATCTACGCGCAGATCGGAGCCTCGGGACTTGGGTTCACGGTTCCGTTCGAGGCATTCTCGATATTCCAGCGGGATTCGGTGCTCAGCCCGATGGACACCACCTACACCACCACGGATGCTTCGGCTGGAAACACCCGCTCCTACACCGTCTCGGTCGGGACCAGCGCGACCAACGACACCGCCAACTTCATCTTCGTCACTCGGGCCACGGAATCTACGACAGAGACCTCGACCAGCGCCTCGCTCTACAACACGCACGAGCTGACCCGCCGCGAGTATTTTCAGGACTACCCCTACACGTCCATCACGGAAGATGGCACCAATTCGCAGTGGGTCATGGGCGGAAGGCAGCGCGACACCCGGCTGGAGATCGCCGCGTTTCAAGAAGGGGTGCTGGATTACACGGTCGTCGATACTTCTACCATCCATGCTGGCATCTTGACCACGCAGGCGTCCTACACCACCTCTGCTGCCAGCTCGAACCTGACCGCGTTCCGCAGCATCCCCGGATACTCGGAGGTCAGACGTGGCGAAGGATACTCCACGACCCCCAAGTGGATCACGCCCTGACTTCACACTTGACGCCCCTCCGCTGAACCCGTAGTCACCACTCTCAACCCACACCCATGCACCTATCCATCACCATCTGCGCCACCCAGTCCTACACCTACGCCATGATCGCGCAAGCGAGGCGACTCCAGTCAGCAATCCTCGACTGCCCGAGATTCAAAACAGGCAGCGTCATTCTGGTGGGGGACGGCTGCGAGGAGAACAAGAAGATCCACGCATTCTACGAAAAGATCCTGCCCGAGGGGTGGAGAGCCTACCGGATCGACGGCGACTTCACGGACGGTCTGGACAACTACGACCACCCGGCCCAACTGATCATCGCCCGCATGAGGAGCGTCGCCTTCACAGAGGCGCGCAGGCTCGGGAGCGACTACTGCCTCTCGATGGACAGCGATGTCCTCCCCCAGTCCAATTCGATCCTCTGCATGTTGCAGGCCATCGAGTTCGACAACGGATACTACTCGGTCGCGCAGTGCCCGTACCCCTCACAGGGAGGAGGGGACTTTCTGGGAGGAAGGGGAACTCAGACCAACCCGATCCTTCCGGACGCCTTCGACGCGGATCAGATCCTCAGCGATGAGCTGACCGCACGAGTGGCGGCGCATCGCAAGCTGCTGCTCGACCTGAACGGGGAGGGCAACGAAGAGTGGGAGAAGGAGAGGGTCGAGATCGCCAAGCTCTACAAGGACGCCCCACGGAAGGGGGACGTGTTCTTTCTGAACTCCAACTCAGGGGTGAAGCCGTTCGTGGCAGACCTGAAGGCCCGCTTGGAGAAGGACGGAGCCAGCGAAGAGGTGATTAAGTCGCTCGATGAAATCGCGGATCGCTGGAAGCCCACAGGGTTCCGCCGCAGGGGATGGCACTCTGCCGCGTACCCGGCCATCGGTCAGGGCGCGATCGTGCCGATCGACTGGGTGGGATTCGGATGCACCATGATGAACCACAAGGCTCTCTCGCTCGCGCAGTTCGACGGCTACGACGGGGGCGGCACCGAGGATCTCTACATCGTCTGGAAGCGCTGGCATCGCGTCGGCCTCCGCATGGCGTCCATCGCCCACAGCCCGGCAGACCATGTGATCCGCAACAAGGACGAGAAGACCAAGGGGAAGTTCGTCCTGCTTCAGGCGTACCACGAATCCGGGGATGCTGAGTGCGTGGGGCATCTTCGCTGTGAGCCCCGTCCGTGGTTCCAGCAGGTTGACGGGGAAGTGGCACTCAAGAGCAAGAAGGACAAGGAGCATCCGGACTCGACAAATACCGACTTAGTTACAGCTCAGAGCGGGAATTGACAGGATCTCATCTGGAGTGCTCCTGACCGTCAATCCAGATCTATCCCTACTCGTCGAGCAGCCTCTCAGCAGGCAGCCCCTCGCGGTCGTAAAGCTCCCCAGAGGCTCCAAGGTGCCAATCTGGGTCCAGTTCGCGCGAGACGGAGCGGTCATCGATCCCTCTGAGGCCCTGACCTCGGGAACCCTTGTGGTCGGGCTCTATTACAAGATCACCACCTTTGTCACCGGGGACTCCTTCACCAACGTCGGCGCGGCCTCCAATGCGACATCGGTCTATTTCCTCTGCACCGGAACCACTCCGACCACATGGACCAACAGCAGCACACTCCAGCAGTGTGACTCGGCCGGGGTTCTCTTCTCGCTGATCTTCTCGGTCAAGAAGCATCAGGAGTACGACGGGGCTGTGCTGGTTCTCGCATCCGGCACCGACTTCACCAAGTTCGGAACCGGCACCTCGACGATCTTCAAATCCAAGTGCAGCTTCTCCACCGCAGAGATCAACACCCTGCTCGGAGTGGACGCAAGCGTTGCGAACGACGGGTCCGAAGTGACGCTGATGGGTGAGGTCTCATGGCTTGGACCGGATGAGTCCAAGGCATTCCCATTCCAGATCGACCTTCAGAACGACTCCTACAAGGTCAACGATGTCGTGACATCCACTCCGGGAGTGCAGGCGATGAGCCTCGTTACCACCGGCACCGAGGCGCTGCTGCCGGGCTCCAAGGTGCTGACCGCGGGCTCAAACATCACCATCACGGTCGCAAGCGGAACAGTAACGATCGCCTCCAGTGCATCAGGCGGCACATGGGGTAGCATCACCGGCACACTGTCTGCGCAGACCGACCTCCAAAGCGCACTGAACGCGAAGCAGGACGCGCTCACGCTCGGCACCGGAGTCGCGACGGCACTGGCGGTCAGCGTGGGCGGCGCGGGGGCGTTCATCACGCTCGGCGGCGACGCGGGCACCCCGAGTGAGCTTGTCGGCACGAATATCACCGGCACCGCATCCGGCCTCACAGCGGGCAACGCAACGCTCGCGGCGGATGTCGATCCGGCTGGCACGGACATCGCCGCCGCCCTTGCAGGCAAGCTCCCCCTCGCGGGCGGCACGATGGAAAGTGGCGCAGTCGTCAATCTGTTCAACGGCTCCAAGTGGCAGCAGAGCACGCCCAACAAAGGCATCGCCGGAACCGCAGGCTTCTCAATCATTTGCTCGGTGGGCTACGAGTACAAGTTTGCAAATGGCTACTTGTTCGTCCTGTCGGACAATAGCACGACGGTTCGCAAAGTCCTCTACGCCCCGGCAACCCCTACCGTCACCGACGACACCACACTTGGCTACACCACGGACACAACGTGGGAAATGGCAGATGGCACGCTGTATGAATGCACGGACGTGGCCGAAGGCGCGGCAGTGTGGGCGGTAGTGCCTGCCTTCGCAGCCCCCGGCGTAATTGGCGGGACAACTCCCGATGTGGTAAATACCACAGAGTTGAACGTCAAGGACAGTGGCGGCACAACAACAGCATCCATTAACGGCGTGGCTGGAACTGCCTCATTTGGCTATCAAGGTGGAAATATAGGGCTACATATTGACCAATTCGGCAACATCACCACCAACAATAATGCCGAAGCAAACTTATTCGCCTTCTACGCCTCGGAATACGTCACCGCCGCAGCTGGAGCAATCAAACTCGGAACCAATACAGGCACCGCTGCATGGATTCACAGCGATGGCTCCGCCATGTTTGGCGGCGGAGGCTGCACGATTGACCAATGGGGCAGTCTCGTAACACCTTCGGTCGAGTCAGAATACGGAATCACGGTCGGATTGGCGGCTGGGGGCGGCACACCCACAGCACAAATTTGGAATGACGGCTCTGCCTCATTCGCAAGTGGCGGTTTCACGATTAGCAGTGGCGGTGTCCTTGGCTATTTTTCGGCTGACGCTGCCTATTTCAATGGTGATGTTCGGATAAATCCGGGCCGGTTGAATTTTGGCAGCTCCCCCGACACGGCATACATTGACGGTGCTGACGGCTCTGCCTCGTTCAGTTCAGTTACTATTGAAAGTCTCAATGTGACGAATGCAGGCGGCGGCACAACATACATCTACCCCGGTGCCATGGCCCTGTGGAGCCCCTCCACTGGCAACAAGTATCTAAGACTGGATCCTGATGACCACTCTGTAAAACTGTATGATAGTGGTATTTACGGCGACACGCCCACACTAACCCTCAACAGCGGTGTTGGCTCCGCCTCGTTTGCAAGTGGATACTTGACGATTGACGCATACGGCAACATCAGTGCTCCTAGTTCCAGTCTCTACATTGACACTGTTTTGGCGGACAATGGCTTTTGGGCTTGGGATGGCGCTACTATTAAAGCGAAAGTTGACTATGACGGAACCGCAGAGTTTGCTACTGGCGCAATCACCCTCGGCAAGAACACAGGAACCGCAGCATACATTGATGAGTATGGCAATCTTTGGGCTTCCGGCAGTGGCACATTCGCAAATGGCGTAGTAGAGATTGATGGTGCTAATGGCGATGTATCCCTTGCGAACGGCGGATTAACCATTGTCAATGGCGTTATCGTCAGCAACCAGCCAGCCTCATTCAAAGAAATCACAGTAGGTGGCACTGCGGTCGGCCCGTATGATGGTTCCCTTACCATCAAAAATTCCGGCGACACCACCACCACCTACATTGACAGTGCAGGCACACTGACGCTCGCGGGCGCATTCATCGGCGGAACACAGGCACTTACCACAGCAGGCGGCGCAGGAGCGGTGAACCTGACCACGCTGACCTCGGAAGTTGAGACCACCGGGACACTGGATGCACTCACCCTTGCAAATGGAACGGTGGGCCAAATCAAAGTCATCACCCACACAGTAGGCGCATTTACTTCCGTGCTCACGCCGACAACCGCTCTCGGATTTACGAGCATCACCTTCCTCGCCAGCCTCGGCCAAACCTGCACGTTGGAATACACCACCGCAGGATGGGTCATCCTTGCTGTCGGCGGATTAACACTGCCAGTCGTCGCTTAACCTAAACACAAACCACAACCATATATGGAAATCCCAATCGAAAACCACAAGGCAGCACTCGCTGCACAACAGGCGGAATTTGACACCGCTCTCGCCGCCAAAGAAGCCACCATCGCTGGCCTGCAAGCCGCAGCCGCGAAGGATAAGGCCGATGCCGCTGCTGAGAAGGCAGCGGCCATTGCTGCACGCGACAAAGCCGTGGCAGACCTCGGGGCAATGACGACCCAAGACCAGAAGAATGCCGCCGCAGTGGTGGCAGCACTGAACTGGGCGACCATTGACGCGGAGTATGCGGACTTGCAGACGAAACTCGCCGCAAACGCTGCGAAGTATGACGCCGCACGCGCGTCGCTGGCAACGCTCGCCGCCGCGATCAATGCGCCGTTTGCCGATCGCGAAGCCGCTGCCAAAGCCGCGCGTGTGAAGGAACTCGAAGCGCAACTCGCCGCTGCGGTGGAGAA
>Ga0049080_10000126_pt1 | contig 23532 bp, 39 predicted proteins | sample GreLakmeER15MSRF_FD_66716 | JGI IMG/M metagenome (GOLD analysis project Ga0049080, IMG submission 66716) | Freshwater lentic microbial communities from great Laurentian Lakes, MI, USA - Great Lakes metaG ER15MSRF | ecosystem: Environmental > Aquatic > Freshwater > Lake | place: Great Lakes... | reverse complement strand
GGAAGTGGTAAAAGTTTTCAAAAATTTCAACAAGGGATGAAAAATGATTAATAATTTATCAAAGTTACCAGGCGGAGTTGGAGATAATACTCAAACCAGCCAAGTTGATGCAAATCAATTAAGCTTAGGCGTTCAAATAGAAATGGAACACACCAATGATCCTGATATTGCTAAGGAAATAGCAATGGATCATCTTAAAGAAGATCCAAAGTACTATACTAAGTTGGTGTCGGCTGGTCTTGCAAGTGAATTTCAAGCATCACACAATTCTGGATTTGGCGACCCAAATCAAAGTTTTAATGATCCATCAAGAATTGGAAATGGCGGTTTAAAACAAGGAAATATGCATGGAAAAGCTGGTGGTACTCCAATTGGTCAAGTAGATGGTAGAAATAGCGATCCAATTGTAAATAAAACAATTGACATTGAATTAGAAGAACAAGTGTTTAGTAGTTTGGAAGAAGCTATATTGGATGAAAAGAAAAGAAGAAAAAAAGGTGGCAAAAAGAGAAAGCCAAAACCAACAAATCCCGCCTTGTGGGCTAGAGCTAAGGCCGCTGCAAGATCCAAGTTTGATGTTTATCCAAGTGCTTATGCTAATGGATGGGCAGCTAGATGGTATAAATCCAAAGGTGGCGGTTGGAGAATGAGTGAAGCTTATCCAGCTAGAGCTATGGAAAGTCCATTTCCATCACAAGTTTCTTCAGATGGTCAAGGCACATTTGGAAGTGGATATGATTTTGTAGGATATGCAGAAAATAAACAAACAACTATGAATAAACAAGAATTAAAAGAAGCTATCAAACGAATGATTCGTGAGATTGAACAAGACGATGTAAGTGTAGATGCAGAAAAAGAAAATGTAACTATCACTCTTGATCGTGAACTTGCTCAAAAACTACACGATTTGTTGATGACACAACTACAACCAGAACAACCAGAGGAAGATGAAGCTCAAGATCAAGCTCCAACTATGGATCAAGATCAATTACCTCCTCAAGGATCTGCTGGTGGTGAAGCTGAAGCTGGTGAAGAACAAGATACTGTGGGTGAAATTACATTTGAACAATCCAAAGAAATTGATGAAACCAAGAAAAAGTGGATTCAAAAAGCAATTCACCCAGGCAAAAAAGGTGCTTTGAAGAAAGCTCTTAACGTACCATCAGGCGAAAAGATTCCAGCCGGTAAATTAGCAGCAGCTGCTAAGAAGGGTGGAAAAATGGGTCAACGTGCTAGATTGGCAATGACACTTCGTAAATTAAAGGAAAGTTTATAATAATCGTTTGAAATCATATCCTATACAAATAAATAAAGTGGAATATATGGTGGGGGGTCCAGGTGATATAATGGACACCCCACCTTCTGCTAGAGGTTTTACGTTAAGTGTTCTTGAACGTGGTACCGGACAATACGCGTCTATATTTAAAGGAACAGAAGAAAATGGATATGGCTTCATAATCTATGATGACGGTGATAAAAAATTAATATTAAAAGGTCGCATTGGATCTGACCACAAAGAAACAATTTATGCTGGTAGTAAAGAATTACAAAACATACGTAAAGATAAATATCGAGGGCAAGATGATATGGAGTTTTTACGAAGAACTTGTTTGAGTGGTAGATCTTGGTTGGTTACTTTACAAAACAAAAATTATTACTTTGTAGCTATTTGGAACACTTCTATAACACAAAATCAATATAGCACTTTAAAAGAGTATTTGGTTAAGTTTCCAGTAAATTCTACATACGTTCAAATGGGAATGGCTGGATCAGATCCATCAAGTAAATTTCAATTAGTAAGTAGTTTTGTTCCAAAAATTGCTTCTGAAAAACCCAAATTAACTAAAAAAGAAAAAGACTTCGTACAAACCGCACATATGAAAACAGCTGAATTACCAGCTAGTTATGCAAAAGCTTTAAAGAAATTACAATCTATGACCGAATCAAACAATACAGCAATGTCTAATTATAACGCTTATCAATCTTATAAAAACTACGCTTTGAAATTGATTGGTAAATTAGAAAAAATAAAACAACTTGGCAAATCAAATGTTTCTGCGAGCGACATCGTAACCAAGAGTGCTTTGGACTCGGTATTAATTGGTTTAGGCAAACAATTTCCAGAACTGACAACAAAATTAAATGGTTTAAGTAAATACACATTTAATAGTTCAGATTTGATTAAATTACATCAAAAAGGAAAAATAGATGTAAAGAATTGGACGGATGCATCATTGAAAGAATTGACTAAAAAACAGTGGATGGACTCTATGTCAACAGGAGTTGGAGACCCAGATCACCCTATTAATAACGATGTTAAACATCACGTTGGTAAATTAAAAGCAGAAAATGCCGAAATGGCACAAAGTGATATAACAAAGATAATTGATTATAGTGAAAAATTACAATCAATGTTTGATGTAAATGATAACTTAGAAGATTGGGTTAAAGCTAAATTAAATCACGCTTGTGATTATGTAGCTACAGTAAGAGATTACTTGAAGTTTTATCGTGATGAAAAAGAAGCTGGTACGCCAAAAGATCAAATAGATGAAAAGTGGAGTAATACATACAAGAAGAGCATTAATTGTAGTAACCCAAAAGGTTTCAGTCAAAAAGCTCATTGTAAAGCTAGAAGACTAAGACAAGCTGGTAAACATACCAAAAGTAAACCCGTAAGAGAAATCTATGAAGCTGTTGTTCGTCATATGATCAAAGAATTCAATAGTAGTATGGCTATGGGAGCTTTGAAACAACTCAACAGTGATGCAAAGGAGTTGGAAACAATGTTGCAACCAAATACTCAATTGGAAGATTGGGTAAAAGCTAAGTTGAACTTGGCAGGTGAATATTTGGACGATGTATATCATCATCTAGACCATTTTGGTGCAGAAGGTAGAACTTTGGATGAAAACAGTTACTACAAAAAATATTGGTTCACTCCAAATGGTAAAGTAGTAGATGTAGGCAATAGTCATGAAGATTGGATCAAGAATAATGATAAGTCTTTAGTAGGTGCGACTTTAGTAGATACATACGAGAATGCTGTAGCTAAAGGTTATGTACGTGGTGTCTTTGATATTCAGAGTGAATTTTTAACACTCTCAAATCTTCCAAATTATGACTTTTCATCTTCAAAGTTGAGACGAGAAACAAAAGCTGCGATAGAAGATTTTATCATAGACAAGAATATAAAAATTGTTGCTACTGGAAAAGGTAAATTACTTAAAGACTTTATATTCAATACAGAACCACAATTAGCCGAACATCTTCTTGAGTCTATCAAGTTACAAGAAGATTGGAAAAATTGGATCAGAGCTGGAGCAGCTGGTGCTTTGGGATTAGCCGCAACTACTGGTAATGTAGATGCTGCTAAAATAAAACCAGCTAATAAACCTGCTATAACTCAAACCGCACAAAGTCCTGTTCAAAGTAAACTATATACAGCTGAAGATGTTATTGCTGCTACAATAATAGATGAAGCTGGTGGTGAAAAGAATGCAACCGAGGCTATGCAAGCTGTTTTGAATGTGATTATGAATCGTGTTAATGGTGATACTAGAAAAGGTGCTATGGAATGTTTGAAACCCTACCAATTTAGCGGATGGAATAAAATCAATAAAAAGGATGTAAACGATATTAAAAAATTTATTGATTCAAAGAAAAGTCACGCAAGATTCAATATAGCACTTGATCTAGTTAATAAAGCAAAGAGTGGATCTTTAAAAGATATTACTAAAGGGGCAAATCATTTTTTGAATGTAACAACACAACAAGCTCGCGGCGGAAAATTACCTAGTTGGTATAACAAAAATAAAGTCGTGGCCGATATAGGTAGACATCAGTTTCTTAAATTGGAATCGTTAATGTCTCTCGGAGAATATTTTGGATTTACAACATATTTCTAAGTTATGGAAGAGTGGCCGACAATAGGTATGGGTAACTTACAAGCTATGATGATAATGCGTCAACAGAGTGCGCCTGTATCATCTATTAATGGCTTTGATCCCTACCAAGCTATGTTGAGACGTAGACAATCAAATGTAGATACTGATACAGGTTATAATAATGATGTAGTTCAACAATACGACCCAAAAGATATTCAAGAGTTAGAAGAGTTTTGTCAAAGATACGGAATAATGGGATTTAACTTTGGTAAAATGAATCCCAAAGCTGCTTTGAGAATGCTTAAGGGAAAGATGGGTATAATTGATGAAAAAGTAAGTAATAAAAAAATGTTGCTTGATTAGTTTAATATAGTTATTTTTGTTATGGTCAAACTGATAAATGCTAGAAAATCTCCTCTTAATATAGAAGTTTTAATAGGTACTGATGTTAATGATGTCAATGCTTTATTTTTGTGGGAAGATAATACGACAAAAATACCATTACACTCCGAGATTATAAACCTATACGCTAATACTGGATATTATTCGGGTTTAAACAAAAACATAGATTTTTTTAAGAACGATGTAATTTTTAAAATAATTAGATTGGACACCTATGAAATAATGTTTACCCATATATTTAAGAATTTTAATTTTATAAACGGTAAAAGCATACTTTATATTTCCCAGAACAATTACAGTGGATATAGTTATTCTGCTAGAAATTATATATTTCAATTATTGCAAAATGGATATACAGTTCACTGGATTAATAATGTTTTTGACAAATCCACATATAAACCTTGTAATGAAGAAGAACGTTTGGTTTTTAATTGTGAAAACAAATATGATCCAAGCATTGTTTATGACTCGGTGATTATACATCACGTTCCAGATGGATGGAATGATGCTAAAAAATATTTTAGATTATCAAAAAAAGTATACGGGCTCACAACGTGGGAAACTACTCATCTACATGCACAGTGGGTAGATTATATAAATTTAAGTGTGGTAGATGAAGTTATAGTTCCTTCATTTTTTAATAAAAAATCTTTTATTGATAGTGGCGTAGTTAAAAATATAAATGTTTGGTATCACGATATTTTTAGCTTTGTACACAATGACAACTTAAGTGTAAACAATATATTAAATAAGTTTTTTATTTACAAAGACGGTGTTTATACACAATCATCAAATCTTGTTAAAACTATTATAGATAACAATACTGTATATTATAACATTAGTCAATATAACGAACGTAAAAACATACATCAAGTTATATCTACATTTTGCAGTAAATTCACAGGTGATGATAATGTTTGTTTGTTTATCAAAACATATTTCAAAGAGTTTACAGTGGCACAAACCGAAATGTTGAAATATAAGTTCGCAGAACTTCTTAATAATTATAATAATATCCCACCTATTATATTTTGTTTTGATAGTTTAAGTGATGATGAAGTAAATCTAATTCACGAATTTGGAGATGTATATTTTACATTAAATAGAGGCGAAGGATTTGGTCTGTGTACATATACTGCTAAAAAAATTGGTAACAAAGTTATATGTGGTAAGTTTGGGGCTGAAAAAGAATTTTTGTCTATCACAGATTCACTTGTCAGCTACACACTAGAATCTCCATTTAATATGGAAGTTTATCACAATTGGTATAATGATGATAGGCAGAAATGGGCAGTTTTTGATGATAAAGACGTACTAGACTGTTTACATTTTTATCCAAAGACGATCAAGACAAAATACAACTACAAATAAAAACCCCTTGTTAAGGGGTTGTGGTTTACAAACTAAATTTTTGTTTTCTAAGTTCAGACGGAAGCAAATCGTCCAACGGTTCCAAACAGTTCACACAATATGGAATATTAATTGGTACCAATGCATCTTTATCTGTTCCAGCTAATATTTTACTGACTTTTCTGAACATAACTCCGTTTTGAAAAACCGCACCTTGACATTCGGTGCATTGTACGGATTGTGTATCTTTTAGTCCAAAATTAACATTTGGTTGTGGCATATTCATACCATCTATTTTATTGTTAAACATAATTTATATTCCTTTTCTTTTTTTGTAATCTTCTAATGCCGCACTTAGTGCTTCGTGTGCCAAAACCGAACAGTGAATTTTTACTGGTGGAAGGCCGCCTAGTGCATCTACTATATTATCATTAGTAAAATTCTTTTCAAGTTCTTCTATGGTTCTGCCTTTAATTAATTCTGTAGCCATAGATGAAGCGGCTATCGCACTACCACATCCAAAAGTTTTGAATCTTGCATCGGTAACTGTTTGTGTAGATTCGTCTATCTTGAGACTGATCTTCATAATATCACCGCAAGCGGCTGCGCCAACTTCACCTATGGCATCTGCTTCTTTTATATCACCCATATTTCTTGGGTTCATAAAATGATCCATTACGGTGTCGTTATATAATGTATAGGATTCACTCATAGTCCAATTTGTTTTAAATCATTGACCACCATCTTGTCTACAAGTTGTTCAAATGATGTTTTTGGTTCCCATTTCAATTCATTTCTAGCTTTGGTACTATCACCCAATAACAAATCTACTTCCGCCGGTCTATAGAATTTGGGATTGATTTTGACTAAAACAGATGTTACTGGTTCATATTTAATTGCATCTTTTGTGGTGATACTAAATTCAGATCTTTCTGCTTCTCCGTGCCAAGCACCTTCAATACCAGCAGATTTAAAAGCAAACCATACAAATTCCGCAATGGTGTGTGTTTCATTACTAGAAAGAACATATTCATTAGGATGTGTTTGATTTAACATTTTCCAGATACCATCAACAAAATCTTCAGCGTCACTCCAATCTCTTCTGGCTTTTACATTTCCCAATTCAATTGGTTCAAATGATTTGCCTTCAGATATAGCTTTCTTGATTCTAGCTACACCCTTTGTAATCTTACGTGTGACAAATTCTTCACCTCTTCTAACACCTTCGTGATTAAACAATAAACCTTGTACTGCATACAAATTGTAGGATTCTCTGTACACTTTAACCAATTGTCTTGCAGCTGATTTACTTGCTCCGTATGGACTACGTGGTTTTGCTGGATGATTTTCGTCTTGTGGTGTGTATGCTACGTTGCCATATTCTTCACTACTACCAGCGTTGTAAAATCTACAAGAAGGTTTGTGTTGTCTAATTGCTTCTAATATGTGAATCACACCAGTTGTATTACATTCCCAAGTTTGGGCTGGAAAGTCCCAACTAGAACCTACAAACGTTTGTGCAGCTAAATTGATAAAATAATCTGGTTTTAACTTCTCTACTATTTTGCTAATACTATGTGCGTCACTTAGATCAAAGTTTACCAATTTAAATCTGGGATTATTTTCCAAATGTCTAATATTTTCGTGGTTTTTGATACTCAATCTTCTAGCACCCCCCACTACAAAGTAGTCTGTATTTTTAAGTAGATAATCTACCATAAGACTACCATCTTGACCAGTAACACCCGTTACAAATGCAACTTTTTTGTTTTCTGTGAAAGAAACCACATCATTTATATTATATATTTCCATAAGATATTTCATTTAAAAACCAGGTTCATCATCTTCGTCCTCTTCATCTAAATAGTCATCGTCAGCATCATTATTAATATTATATTTTTTTTTAAATTTTACAACATCGTCATTTGTTATTCCACACAGAAAAAACACAGCCTGTATATATAATATTATTTCTTCTTTTGTTAATTTGTTTTTCTTGAAGTAACTGCTTGCTGAGTTTGACATTGAAACTATTTTTTTCTGAACATCTGATTTTATTTTAATTTTGGGTGGTACACCTTCTAATATTATACCTGGTATATCTTCTATGTCTGAATTATCTACGTGTTTGTTTGCAATGTGTTTGTAAAGTTCATCCTCTAGTTTATCTTTTGCAACACCTTTATCTAACAATTTCTTTTTTATGCTTTTTATTTTTGTAGGACTAATTTTTTTACATATATTGAATGATGCCAATATGCCATTTTGCGACAATAGATGTTTTATATTATTCATTATATATATGGGTTAAAATCTTTGTCTTAAAATCTTTTTACTGTCTTGCAATATATCAGGATCAAATATTTTTGGACCTTTGCTAATATAACCTTTTCCGCTGGTAAACGTACAATTATAACATAATAGTCTCATATTATCTAATTTGTGATTTTTGTTATTGCCATCGTCAAAATTTAGTAACAGAGGTAACTTACCATCAACAATTCTTCTTTCTTTGAAACCACATTGCTCACATTCTGGTTTTTTAATATTGGCTCTAATCAATTTATCTTTTAATCTATGAACTGGAAATTCTGGGTGTTTTCCATCTAAGATATCATTGATAGGATATTTTCCTCTGTATGGATTAATTGGACCTCTTATGTGTACACTTTTTACTATCGGCCATCCCTTGGTTTTATGTACACCGTATTTTTTAGAATAGGTTTTAAATGTGGGATAACTTACACCCAAAAATTTAGCTGCTTTTCTAGCCGAAGGCGTTTTTTCAATTGCTTCTAAAATTTCAGATTCTGTAATAGGTTTTCTTTTGTTACCATCTGTTGGCCTCTTGGGATATAATTGATCCGCATATTGTTTTTCCAAATGCGGAATAGTTATACCCTTGGATTGTAAAATTCTTATCTTTTCAATTTCTTGTTTTACATCCTCACCCAATTCACTTAACGATAATAGTTTCTCAACTTTACTTTTAAGTTCATCAAGTTCTTTTAACTTACGGGTAATTTCTTGATTGTCGAATATGTTGTCCATTAGAATTTAGATGATGATAACGGCTCTTTCGCTAAATCTATTTCTGTGCTATCATAAAACACTCTACGCAATGTTTCTGCTCTGTACGGAAAAGAAGCGTTTAAAAGCACTTTATAAGTGTTTACTATTTTTTCTTTGCTATTTTTTCTTTTTAACGATTTAACTATCATTATGGGATTAACTAAAAAGTCATCATCGTTTCTTAAATTTTTAATTTTGTTTTCGATGCATTTTGTACATGCTTCTATATGTGGATCGTTGAATATTGATTCATCAACTTGTACAGTCATAGACCAATTAGCTGACTTTACTAGATATTTATTTTTTTCTTTAGACATAGTTCATATCTCCATCGTTAAGTAAATCCAAGTTAGCTAACTTTTGATTTACACTGTTACACACTTTTTCTTCGACTGTGCCTGACACAAACACAATCTTCTGTATACTTTTACTCTTTGCACTATCACGCCACACTCTACCAGTAGCCTGTCTCATATTGACAGCTGAATAGGATGGACTGATCAAAGCCAAACGAGGATACTTACCAGTAACATCGTGTAAACTCAAACCAGCACCACCAGCAGCGAGATTTATTAATATAACCCTTTGTTTATCTGCCTGAAAATCATCTATGTTTTGTTGACGAGCTTTAGCATATTTAGCTTCACCGTTAACAATACATTTGGTATTCATCCTTTGACTGAGTGCTTCAATGGTTTCTGTAAAGTTTAAGAATACCGCAACACTCATATTGTTTTCAAGAGCTTCTTCAACCATTTCTACAAATAGTGGAACTTTGATCATTTCCACTTTTTGTCTAGCTCTTAAAATAGCTGTAAGTTCTGTGCTCTTTTTGTCTTTCTTGAGTAGTTTTTCAATCTTCAACAACTCAAGTTGCATTTCTGCATAAGCCGAATTGATTTTGTCTTGATCTTCTTTTTCCATTTCATAACATTCAGCAATAATCTGACTTTCTGGAAAGTTAGGAATGGCATCACGATTGAGACGAACACCTCTGTTAACAAATATATCATTGCTTAGTTTCTTTAAAGCATCTGTGTTACCACGAAACTCCAATCCAAATCTACCTCTAGTAACACCGTGTGCATATGCCCATTCATAATACTGTTTGTTGTTCTTAAACAACTGAATACATTGACCAACAGTGCGTAGTTCTAGTGGATTGGTTGCCATCGTAGCACTACAAAACAACATCTTGTAGCCTTGTTTAAGTGCTGCCATACACATCTCACTGTTTTTGGTCTTGGCATTCTTTAACTTTTGTGCTTCATCCCATACAATGAGAGTATTCTTAGGTATTTTCCAGACAAATTCTTTACGGTGGGTATCTCTACGTTTTACATAAGAGGCAAATATATTATCAGTTTTACCAGTACGTAGAGCTTCATAGTTAGTAATACCTACACACTTGCCCCACATTTTAAAGTGGTTCTTAATAACACGTTTCCACGATTCTTTAACTGCTTTAGGACATACAATCATAATGTCCATATTTAACTCTCTCGCAACAGCTGTTGCGGTGTATGTCTTGCCGATGCCTACGTCGCTACCATCAACGGCAGCACCCCACTTCTTGAGTGAAGATACTATCTTACCTACAGCGCCAACTTGCCACGGACGCAAACCATCTGGCAATTTTACTTCATAGTCTGGTAGTGTTTCGTCTACTTTTTGTTTGGGTTTCTTTGGATCTTTGAATAGTGTTGGATTATCTTTGGTTTCTGTAAGAACCCAGTTCTCATTTCGTTTTATGACTCCGTAACCTTTACTTTTCAACATCAGTTTGTTTACTTTCCAGTAAGCAAAGAATTGATTTAAGTAAGCAGGTGTAATTGTCCACTCACGCTGGAAGGTTACATCACCACCTTTTTCGATTTGAACTGGATCAGACCACTTGATATCCAAGTTAATCATAAATCAATCACCCATTTCTTTACGATATTTCAAATTTCTTGCTAATTCATGAATGTTGGTACGTACCATTCTTCCATCTTTCTTTAAAGCACCAACTTCAAAATATTCACCCATCATTGTTGTAAAGTTTACACCTTGTGGGTCATCGTGACCGTGACCTAATGATTCCATTTCAAACATTAGTTCTTTACGTGTTTTACGAAGTTTAACCCGACATAGGTTTTCCAAATAACTGACTACTTCGTTTGGGTCAGTAAATGTGACCACTTTGTTTTTTGTTGTATCTTTGATATAGTAACTCATATATTTCTTATAGTACTATATAACTATGTAACGTTCAATATCTTTTTAATATTATAATCTCATTTGGATGCCATAGGTACAGATGAGTAAATATTACGTTCTGTTTGACTTCTTATTGTTTCAAAATAACTGATCAAATGATTAATTGTGTGATCCGCAATATCTTCTAACCAATCATCTGGTTTAAATTCGGTTGTACTTACACCCCCGTGAATTGGCTTTAAACGTCCACTTTGAAATTCTTGATGTAAAAAATTTATCAGATCTTGCTTTAAACCTTCTTTTTGAGCAATAACAAATATTTCACTCAATGCTTCTTTATAACTTACTCTTACAGGAGATTGTCCTTTGCCACCACTGCCTTTTTCTCCTCTACCAGCAGATCTTTGTGCTGATTTTTTACGTTTGACCCAATTAGCAATTGCTTTCTTACCACCTTTAGCTCTTAGTCTGGCAGCATATTTTTTTCCTAAACAAGCACTATAACTGGATCCTTTTTTAGCATCACCACATTTACCAGCCTTTTTACCGGTGCTGTCATAACGATCCCACCCCCCACCAGATGAACTGCCTACTGGTCCTTTGCCAAACCAAGCACGTAGTCCCCCCCGATAAGCTTCTAATAGAAATTTGTTATATTGATCCACGTACAATAAATATCAACTTAAATTGTTATTTTTATTAAAAATATCACCTAAGTTAGCGAAAAACTTTTCTATCTTGTTCTTATATACCTTCTTTTTCTTTGTTTCTGACAAATAGAATTTGATTTGGGTTTCTTCTAATGTTACCTCATTTCCGTTGATATTGATGGTGACGCTTTTGGTTTTTTTCATAACTACGCAAAAAAAAATATATAATCGATTAAGATTATATATTTGTGTGTTTTAAAAATATTGAAAAATTATTTAAACTCCCATCAAAAAGTGTTCCCAGTCTCTGTGTTTTGCTTCTTTTATCAAAGCTGACACTGGTACTGGTTGTGGAATACTTGGCTGTTTGATTAGCTTTAGTCCAACTTCACTATTCAATTTGTTGCCTTTCTTGGAGTTGACATCACGTGAACACAATACCAGATTGGTCCAACTATCTTCTCCACCCTTGCTACGAGGTAGAATGTGATCAACGGTAGCACTGTTACGCTCAATCTTTTTGCCAGTGTATTGGCAAATACCATTATCACGGTTATAGATCGCATCTTTGCTGGGTTTGCCTTTAAATGACTTTACAGGCATCTTATTGAAGTTAACAGCAATGATTACAGTTGGCACACGTACAGACATATGTGCCGAATTGATCACAAGATCCCAAGGACGAATTGGAAGTTTCAACCATTCGGTCCAACTCACAGGATTCATAGTGGTTGGAACCGAAAGATTTGGTTCTCCGTTTTCGTTCATTTCGTAATCAATGTCCAAAGCCAAACTAGAAGGCTTACCATCGACTTCAGCTCCACAAAGATCAATAATTGCATCTTTTACGGTTTTGAAACCAATTGGTTGCCAGTTAGAATTTAGATTCAAACAGATCAATTTATTAGCTATTGTATTCATAACTATACTATAACTATACACCTCTTTTTATAAAAGTCAACACATTTTCTTCGGGTTCAAGACTTTCTTCTACTCTTCCCTTGACAAGTTCCAAGTCACATTTGAACCATTCATTCTTGATTTCGGTAGCAAAGTACTTGAGTTTTTCAGATATTTGTTTCTCCGCCCCATAACAATCTGGGTGATGAATATAGTATTCAATTTTATAGTTACGCAGTGGAGATGATGTCTGATATGTACGTAATCGTGATTTTATATCATTAGTAACACCCACCTTATAATAACCTGGGAAGTTACTATTGCTAATGATATACACGTATCCTTCTTTGTTTCTAGATGATTTCGTCTGCAAGTCCATATCTAATAGCGTCATCAGCGTTTAAGTAAATGTCTCGTTTCAGCAATTCATCAAGTTCTTCTTCTTTGAACTTTGTGTGCTTTAGGTATATGTCTTTAACAATTTTCATTATCAAATCCATATTTTGCTTTTCATCTTTTAGGTCTTCGTATGTACCTTCAAACCAACTACGCACTTGATGAATAAGAAAAATAGTATTTCTACGTATATATCGTTTTTGACAACTAACACTTATTAGTGTAGCAGCTGATGCAACCAATCCTTCCGAGTATGAATGAATTGGAACTTTGGAAGAACGTATTCTGTCTACTAATGATAAAGCACTAAATACTTCGCCACCATCACTGTTTATATGAAGCTTAATATGTGGGGGTTCAGGTAAATCAAATGTGATCTGGGTTATTAACATATGACGAGATAGATCGCCAATATTTTTATTTATTAAAAGAATTGAGCTTGGATTTATTCCTTCGTAAAAATATAGTTCGTTATTGTTTATTACAGAGACGATTTTTTGTTTTTCGTCTGAGTGGTCGTCAACGTCTTCGTTACTGATCATTAGTTTTTTGATAATTTTGCTCATATTTTAATTTTTTTATTATGTTACGTAACTCTTCGTCGTCAACGAAGTTGAAGTCTTTTATATCTCTTTTCAGAGTTGTATGAGTTGTTTGTATAACTCCTTTGTGGTTGTATCCTACATCTTCCAAATCACCTGTGGATTCGCAAATGTATCCAGATATAAATTCTACAAAACTAATAATAGAGGTTGTGTGTTCATCTCCTCCTTCATAGTAGAACCGTAATGTTCCAAACTTTTGTTTTACTTGACGAGCCACTATTGGTTTTACAGGTTGATATTGCTGTGGATGTTTTTGCGCACATTCATTTTGTTGCACAACATACATTTCCAGATATCGACTAAGCCACAAAATAATTCTGAACCAACCTGTTCCACATTCAAATGAAAAATCAACTGGATACAATTGTGGAAACTTTTTCTTTAAATAACTTTGTAACTCTACTTTCATTCTCAATATATAGTTTATCCAACAATGTTTTTGCTATCAAAATTTTTATATTTGTATACAATCTATATTTTAATGTCGTTCAATTATACCGAGATATTTATTATTAATGTTCAGTAGTATTAAAAAAAGCGGATATGTTAATGGTATAAAATTTGAAATAAAAGATACCAATACTATTCGTATCTGGAAACCATCTGAGATCAATTTTTATGATTTTAAAAATCGTTGTGACTTAACTGTTAAGTATTTGATTGACGAGGGTTTCTTTAATAAGACCAAGTGTAAGGTTGAAGTGGTCACATAAGTTATGTCTAAAAATGTTATATTATTTCTAACCAGTCCCAATTCAGTTAATCGGTCCAAAATGTGTTTGAAAAACTTCAAGCAGTTATTGAACTTGGGATACGATATCATAACTTTATCTACTACAGACTTGTTGCCTGAGTATGTTATAGAAAAATCCAAACATATAATTTACGATTACACAACTCATAAGTGTGACAAAAAGTTTTATTTTGACTATTACAAAATTTCTAGTGGTGGGTATTTTATGTATGATTTTAATACCCATCACAAAGTAATGTTTTATCACGACACCCATTTTCCATCTTTACTTCGTAATCAACGTTCTTTAATTAGTTATGCTAAATGTCTTGGGTATGATAACTATTTTTACATAGAAGACGATCATTTTATTCATAACCACGATCTTTGTCATATCAGAAAATACTTTGATAAACTAACAGAATGTGATTTGGTATCTTTTTGTTTTAAAAAACAATCTACAAGCAATGAACAAGTGTACTGTACATATTTTCATTTTGCAAAAGTAAACAGTATGTTTTCAATTGCAAAAAACTTTGCTTACAATGAATTTGAGTACAAAAATAACAACATAGATATATACGGTCACTTTTTTGAAACAGTTTTTACTAAGTTAGTTGATACATACAAACCTGATAACTTCGTTGTTTTTGAAGAACACACCAATTTAAACGACATATTTAAATATTCATCAATCAATCAAGTATACTCATATAGAAATTTGATCGATGATTCTAGATGCAATTTTATCTACGACATTATAAACAACAAACCAGTGTTTTATTATTCTAGTTGTTTGTTGCCTGATCCGGTACGTTTAAAAATATACGTTGGAAATGTACTGCACGAAGATACTACTATACATCCTGGATGTTGGTATTATACTTATATAGACCCGTCTTTGATAGTCAATACCAAAATTGTAGTAAATGATAAATTAGTTAAAACATTCGATGGATCACAGAATGTTATTTACAACGGCGAACTCTTCTTTCACATTTGATATGTTTTTGTAGGTTAACTGACTCAAATCATATTGTTTGTTTGTATTCAATAATAATGTTTCCGTACAATTGAAAGTTTCAAGGTAATTCAATAAATGCATTGTGCCGTTCAAACACGAAATTTTATCTTTAAAGTAAAAAATATTGTCAACTTTGTTATAAATCGATTTTGAAGGGTTGATAATGTCAGTTATTATGTATTGTTTAACATCGTAATTTATCTGACTCTGTATGTCATCTATGTAATTTTCTTCATTGATTTTAAAAACAAAATATATAACTGATTTCATTGTGTATAAATAATAGATTTACGTTTTGTTTTAGTTATTTTATTCTAAATATGATATTTATATCTATTATGATAGTCACAAACTTATTAACTTTACACAACCAACTTAAAATCCATCATTGGCAAACAAAAAGTTATGCTGAACATCAAGCGTTAGGTGGAGCTTATGATGAATTTTCTGATCTAGTAGACGAATTTGTCGAAGTTTTTATGGGTAAATACGGTCGAATCGAAAGTCGAGACGGTTTTAAGATTGAATTATCCAATTACAAAGATATGCCTCCAACCGATTTTTGTGACAAATACATTGATTATTTGGTAAATGAATTGCCAAAATCTTTGGAAGAATCGGATACAGATTTATTTAACATACGGGATGAAATGTTGGCTCAACTAAATAAACTAAAATATTTGTTAACACTATCATAACATGCCATACGAATATCACGCAAATGTCACTCAAGTTGTAGATGGAGACACAATTGTTGTTGATATTGACTTGGGATTTAATGTGGTGTTATCTAATCAAAGTGTAAGATTGTTGGGAGTTGATACCCCAGAAAGTCGTACCAGTGATAAAACTGAAAAGGTATTTGGTTTGGTTAGCAAAGATTATGTTAAAGAATTTATTGAAAATAGTAAGAAACACGTGATAGTTCGTACACATAAGAGCGATGATGTTGAAAAGTTTGGTAGAATTTTAGGTGAAATAGTCAACCCAGAAACCAAAGAAGTTTTAAACAATTTGTTGGTTGAGGAAGGTTATGCTGTGAAATATCTTGGGGAAAATAAAGAAAACGTGAAGAATCTTCATTTACAAAACCGCAAACGTTTGATTGACGCTGGTAAAATAAAGATGTCTTACAAAGAAGCAGGACTCTAATATGGATAAATTAAGCAAATATGCTATCGTTAAGTTTATTAAATTCATCAATGATGAACTAAACATTAATACTCCGTTTAAGGTATCTCTGGTAAAACAACGAGACGATGATTTAAAAACATATGCTTATTACAATCCTCAAAACGGCCTCGTAAAGGTTTATTGTAAAGATAGAGGATTAGCCGACGTTCTTCGTAGTATTGCACACGAACTAATACACCATCACCAAAATCAACTCGGTAAGTTAGAAGAGCCAACCCAAGACATTGGTGGTGAAATTGAAGATGAAGCTAATAGTGTAGCTGGTCAATTGGTTAAAAAATTTGGATATGCAAATCCAAAATTAGCTATCTATAACAAGAATCTATGACTCCGTAACTGAGTCAAAGAATCTTATATTAGCAGTATCAGTTTTGTACACCTTTATATCATCGTCTTCCAAATTAAAGAATTTTCTGGATCGTTTATACATTTTTGTTGCTATACCTCTACGTCTGTATAGTCGTTTGATATAAACCATAAACTCAAAGTATCCGTTAACACCTATCTTTTTCTTCAATCGTATTATTGACCACCCTATAATCTTGCCATTTTCTTTGGCCATAAAGACTCTGTTTGGTACTTTTTTATCAGGCGAACAACACTCAACGTATAACGAGTATATGGAGCCAGAGGAAATTAGTTTAGCACAACTCTTTTCTTCAAATAGAGTTAAGTCTTTGGCTTCTTTAGAATAAATTCTAATGGGCACATATTATAAATATGATTTCACCGTTTCTAAAATAGCTTTGTCAAAATCTGTTGTGTTAAATTGAGGAAACTCCATTTCAAAGTCTTTGGTATCTACCGCATATCTAAAATCGTGTCCTTTACGGTCAGTTACATATTCAAACCATTCCCAGTCAACTTTTTGTTTAGTGATGGTTTCGTATACACTCACAATCGAATGTATTAGTTGTATATTAGATATTTCGTTATTACCCCCTATCAAATACTGTTTTCCAACAATACCATCTTGCATAACGCATATAATCGCATTAACGTGGTCTTTTACATAAATCCAATCTCTTATATTTAACCCATTTCCGTATAGTGGAATTTTTTCTTTCTTTTTCAATTTGTCAATACAAACTGGAATAAGCTTTTCAGCGAACTGTCTCGGACCAAAGTTGTTGCTACAATTTGTGATTATAGCTGGAAAATTATAAGTCTTAACATAACTTCTTACCAATAAATCACTAGCTGCTTTACTCGCTGCATACGGACTATTTGGACGATACGGACTGTCTGTATTGAATTCTCTTTCTTTGTAACTCAAACTACCAAATACTTCATCTGTAGAAATATGAATAAACTTTTTGATATTTGTATCTTTGAACATCTCCAACAAATTGAAAGTTCCACCAATATTTGTTTCTATAAATCTTTTGGGGGATTTGATAGAATTATCTACGTGTGACTCAGCTGCAAAGTGAATTACATAATCTAAATTCAATGAGTCAATATATTTCTTTGAGTCAGAAAAGTTTGGAGTTGAAATGTCTAAAGTTAATTTTTGATACCTAGTATTATTTTGAAATGGTAGGTTTTTGTTTGCTGCATATGTGTTGCAATCAATATTCCAAACATATGCGCTTTTATCTCGTTTGAAAATTTCCTCTATAAAGTGGCTGCCTATAAACCCACTTCCTCCTGTTACTAGTATATTCATAGTGTCCAATTATTTAAACAATAGTCAAAAGCTTCATCTGCAGTTCTCATTTTGATGCCGGTTGACAATAACTTTTCATTGCTCATTACGCAATTTGAACGAGGAGTTTTAACAATATTTTTGTAAAATTCACCTTCTTCAACAAAATTAAAGACTTTATCTTTTGCAATTGTTTGCTTAAATTTTTCAGTGATTTGTTTAGTTGTGATAAAACCACCATTGGTAATATTGTATGTGCCATAAGGTACGTTCTTGGTTATGGTTTGAATACAAGCACTTACAAACTCTTGTTTATTACTTACACTATTTTCCGCATCCAAAAGCTTATCGTATTTTAAGATTTTGCTTATGTAGTTTCTTGAATTATCAAATTCTTCAAATGGTATTCTAAGTCTCCAAATGTAATGCTTTTCCCACTTCTTCACTACTTGTTCACCTATTACTTTGGTACCACTATAAAAACTACAATTATTATGCGCAAAACTAAAGTTTGGCACATCTTCTTCAGTAAAAGGAGCACCATCAGCTCGTTTACCTTCATATATACATCCACTGGATACATGCGCCAAAGGTATATCATTTAACATACACCAATCAGTTAGTATTTGTGGCCACACAATATTGCCGTGTACAGTAGCTTCTTTATTTAATTCGCAAGCATCTACATTTGGTTTACCAGTGTATCCAGCTGCATTTATTACAGCGCCTATAATAGGGTACCCTGTGTCTTCATACCATTTTTCCAAGTCAGCAAATGTTGTATTTCTTGCATTTGGCCAGAGAAAAACAGGTAGCTTTAATTCAGCTAATTGCTTTTTAAACTCACTTCCAATATAACCGCTTGATCCAAATAGTATAATCATAATAATTTATTTAAATATTTTTTATATTCGCTGTTAGGTAATTTTTCTATAAGCGCTTTAAGTTGCTCTTCGCTTATATATTTGCGCTTGAAGCACTCTTCTTCAATACAACCAATTTTAATTCCTTGTCTTGATTGAATAGCTTGAACATAAGCACTACTTTCAAATAATGATTCAGCGCTTCCAGCATCTAACCACGCTGTGCCTTTAGCAAATTTTACAGCGGTCAACTGCTTTTTGTCAAGATATATTAAGTTCAAATCAGTTATTTCAATTTCACCTCTCGCAGATGGTTTAAGTGTTTTAGCATATTCAACCACGTTCTTATCATAAAAATATAAGCCAGGTACCGCATAATTGCTTTTTGGTTCAGTAGGTTTTTCTTCTATGCTTATTACGTTGTTATCACTATCAAACTCAATAACTCCATATGATCTTGGATCACTAACTTCATAACCAAATATAACAGCTCCGTGAAGTATAGGCTTGACTCTAGGCATTCCGTGAAATATATTGTCACCTAGTATAAGCGCAACTGAATCATTATTTATAAATTCTTCAGCTATAATAAAACTTTCTGCTATACCTCTGGGTTTGTACTGTACTTTATAAGTAATTTTAATACCCAGTTGACTTCCATCCCCAAACAATTTTTCATATGAAGGTAAATACTCTGGGGAAGAAATGATGCAAAAGTCTTTTATACCACAAGACAATAATGTGCAGAATGGATAATAAATCATTGGCTTGTCGTAAACAGGCAACAACTGTTTATTTATTGTACTAGTTAACGGATATAATCTGCTACCAGTACCTCCAGCTAGAATAATTCCTTTCATCAAATATACGTATTTTTTATATTCAGAAAATATTTTTTATATTGACACAGTTTGATAGTTAAACTAGGATACAAGTATGGAAAAAGAACTAACTATTAAAGACAAAGTGAACAATCCGATCATTATTCAACACGATGACCTTAAGTTTGATGGTAAAACAATTACCATTCCAGGTTATTATGTTGGTGTACTTTTGGATTATGTTAAAGATTATAAACTTGATGGAGTACCTCAAGTAGATATTGAGGATTATCAGTTGTTTCGTAATTTCTTATACGATATTGAAGAACACAAAAATAGAGGAAATTAATTTATGGGAATGTTTGATGACGTAGTATGTAAATACCCACTTCCTTTGCCGGAAGACCCTAAAGGTTATTGTAATAACAAGTATCAAACCAAAAACTTTGATAACGCAATGGATTCGTATGAAATCCGTGAAGATGGTACACTTTGGTTGCGTTGTGCAGAGTTTGAATATACAGACGGTAATCCAAATGCTAAAAGTTTAATTGAAAAATTACCAACTCGTAAGGAAATTAAAGTTTGGTGGCAACAAATCTTCCCAATAACAGATACTGTCAGATTGTATGCGTATGATAGTGATACTAATGACACATATGATTATTGGATTGAATATGATGTTATATTTGTAGATGGTAAGGTTACTGGAGCTAAGTTGTTAGAATTTACTGCAACTGATAATAGTGAACGCAAAGAACGACACAGAAAGGATGTTGAATATTGGACAAATAGACAAAAATTTGAATATACACTATTTTATAGATTTATCGGCAAACCTTATAACAAAACAATCAGTTTAATCTGTAGGAGTATTCATACGTCCGCAACTTGGATAACTTACAAGATTTGGAAAGTAGAACGTTTTTTAAAAATATGAAAGACCAAGATTCTATCTTTTTGATTTGTGATTGTTATGAACACGGTCTTCTTGTAGAAAAATTTAAAGATGAACACGAAGTATCAATAAGTCTATTTGAACGAGGACTTAAAGGTAGAACATTATGTTGGTTAGAAAGACTAAGATGGGGCTGGCAAATACTTAGATATGGTAAACCATGGTCTGATTTCGTTATCTTAAATACAGAAAACCAAAAACAATTAAAGGAGTTTCTAAATGAATGTAAATGAATTTGAACGAACGAAACCAGTAGTTACTATGCAAAAACTCAATGAGTTAATTAAACTTATTGATGAAGAACGAGTAAAAACAGAAATTCTATATCGTGACAGAGTAAGAAGTCTTGAGGATATTAGTATTCTCTTAAAAGAAACCAAGAAAAGTTTTATGAAGGGGGAATAATGAAATTTAAGAATTTTGAAGGGGTAGAATACAATGTAAATTATAATAAACCCTCGGGTAAATATAAAGCATCTGGATTATGTTACAATCCCAATAGTAAACATCCTTCAATAATTGTAGACCCCAACTTAAAATCACGCAGACAACTAAACGTCTTGATAGAAGAAGTATTTCACGCACATTTCTTTGATTTGCCAGAAAAGAAAGCACGTAAATTTGCAGCAAATCTTGGCAAACTAATATACAATAGATTTTTAAAAAAATGAATAAAATTATAAACTTGATTCTTGGATTGATCTTTGGTACTATATTTGCAGTAGGACTATTATTAGTATTAGCAATTTTCTTTGCGGTACTAATTCCATTTATATTCTACTTCACAGTTAAAGAAGTATTAAGAGCTTTAATCAAAAACTAATATGAATAACACAATAAGCAAAAACATCATACTAACATACGCAAAAGCATTGCGTACAATTCAAAAAGAACAAATTGATCCATACATCAATCTAATTGAAAAAGAACTAATCAAACTTTACCCAGAATTAGAAGACCGTGAAGACAATGCTTTAAATTGGGCATATGATATTCTTAACGCCGAATCTAATGCCGAAGTTGTAGAAACACTAACTAGGTTAAATGAAATTATTTCAAATGAACGAAAAGAAAAGTGGACTTGCAGTTATTGCGGTAAAAATACTTATAATGATGACGTTGAGTATCTTTTTGGTACAAATCACATCGGTTGTGTTCTAGAAGAAGATATCAAGAACAGAGAACATTCAGATCCAGATTATATTCTCGACGCAAGACTACAAAAAATCAGTGACATTGAACGTAAATTGGATATTTATGAATCTGAACTCAACAAGCTACACGCTGAACTAGTTCACCTTCGATCTGATTATCATCACGAACCTACCAATTAAAAACAACAAGCGTACCACTCGGTACGCTTTTTTTATTGACCGCAACCACAGCTTGATGTACACTTTTTATATATGATCAAATGTGGTTGTGGAAATGAAATTCATCCTGAACGTTATGAACTTGGTTACAAGATTTGTTTACCGTGTGGTGAATCAGTCGCTAAACGTAGCCAAAAGTATGGTTACTTGCACTTTGGACACAAAACTGCGGGTAGTATTGTAATTACTTCAAAGAAAGCATTTGACAACTATTCTAAAGTATCATACCGCAAAGGAAAAGCTAGCAATATGGCATATGCTAGTCGTTTGAGTACTTCATTTTAATATTTATACTATATGACTGCATCATTCTATAAAACAGTATATCAACGCAAATTCAACGAATTGCCACGATGGAAAAAACTGGCAATCGTAGAAGATAGTGAACGAAATAATTGGAGCGGTCTACTTACAGATTTTGTTAAAGCTGTAATTGAAGAAGCTGAAAAGGAATATGCTAACAGCAAATCTACAGTTGCAAACGCTCCTGTAGAATATGCAAAAGAATCAGATAATAAGTCCAAAAAGACAATTAAGAAAAAGAATTGACTTATTATAAACTTCGTGGTAAAGTAATTTTACTATGAATGTTTTGGATCATCTGAAGAACAAGAGTGTGGACGATATCAAGTCGTATTGTAAGGACACCTGTATTGACGCTGGTGTGGCAATGATGCACGTTAACGGTGACTTTAATCTATCCACTCTAGTACGCAACGCCAACTTCTTTGGCTTCAAGGAAGCAATGTATGTTGGTGGTAGTAAGCAGTGGGATCGCCGTGGTACTGTTGGCACTCATCATTACACTGATCTTAGTCACATAAAGACAGAACAAGACTTTGTTGCGTATGTGAATGACAACGGTTATACACTAATTGCAGTAGAAAACAACATTCCCAAGTATAGTGACAAGACTGTATCTATTTTTAACCACTGGGTATTTACTGGTGTAGATAAGCCAATGTTTGTCTTTGGTGAAGAACAGAGTGGGTTGAGTGATTATATTCTTGACAACGCTGATTACATTGTAACTATTCCTGCTTATGGCAGTGTACGTTCACTTAATGTGGGTACTACCAGTGGAATTGTGATGGGATTTTATCGTAACTTTATTGATAACAACTAAAAACAAAATATGAGTACAAAGTATATTATGGATGGTAAGAACGTCCGAATTGGATATGTAAAAGATAGTGGCAACGTAGTTTACGCTCACGGACCCAATGGTGAGAGCGTTGGTTATTACAGCAAGAGCAGCGACACTACGTTTGATCGAAATGGCAAGCGTTATGGCTTTGGTGATCTCACCAATGCTCTGGTTTTTGAATCAGCTCGAAAGATTTAAAAAAAGAACGTTGACATTGTTTAAAGTATGTGGTAAGATGAATTTGTAGTCGGTTAACATTAACAAAAAATAAAAAATATGAACAAGAACAAGACAGGCCGTAAGGCAACCG
>Ga0049080_10000121_pt1 | contig 24029 bp, 22 predicted proteins | sample GreLakmeER15MSRF_FD_66716 | JGI IMG/M metagenome (GOLD analysis project Ga0049080, IMG submission 66716) | Freshwater lentic microbial communities from great Laurentian Lakes, MI, USA - Great Lakes metaG ER15MSRF | ecosystem: Environmental > Aquatic > Freshwater > Lake | place: Great Lakes... | reverse complement strand
AGCAAGCCGCTGTCCGTGACTATGCCCGCCAACTCCCTTCACTCAAAGCAGCGGGCGTTCGCTCTGGTGCGTCGGGTGGTACCCGTGAAGCCATTCTGGAGTCTGAAGCACGACGTAACCTTGCTTCCCAGTTGGGCGACATTCAGGCACAAGGTAGTCAAAGTGCGTTCCAGCAGGCACAGGCTCAGTACAACGCCGACCGTGCTCGTATGCTTCAGGCTGGACTTGCGAATCAGCAAGCAGGGCTTACGACCGGTCAACAAAATCTCGCTGCTCAGTTAGGTGTGCAACAGCTTGGCACTCAGGCAGGGCTTCAGGCTGCTCTTGCTAATCAGGCTGCTCAGCAGCAGACGGGTCAGACTAACCTTCAGGCAATGATCAACCAGCAGCAGTTTGGTGCGGGTCAGGGCTTGCAGGCACAGCAGATGAATCAGGCCGCGCAGCTTCAGGCTCAGCAGCAGGCTCTGGCTCAGTTGGCTCAGGCTAATCAGTTCTCACAACAGAACGCTCAACAACGCGCCCAGTATGGTCTGTCGGGTGCGAATCTTGCCGAGCAGTCTCGTCAGTTCGGAGCTGGCTTGGGTATGCAAGGATTGCAGCAGCAGTTGGCTGCGGCGGGTATGTTGGGTAACTTGGGCCAGCAGGATTATCAGCAGCAGATGGGCATCACCTCTGCTCAACTAGGTGCTGGCGGACAGCAGCAAGCGTTTGGTCAAGAGTTGCTTAATCAGCAGTATCAGGACTTCCTTAACCAGCAGCGCCTGCCGTATCAGCAAGCAGAGTTCATGTCGGGTATCCTGCGTGGTCTCCCGGCAACAGGTCAGACGCAGACGATGTATCAAGCACCGGGTAGTATGTTCGGTCAGATTGTCGGCGCTGGATTAGGCTTGGGCGGCCTGTTTGGTGGTCTTGGCTCAACCACGGGGAAATAAACAATGATCGGTCCAGTTAGCGGCACGGGTCGTGCAATGATGGCTTCGCTTCAGCAGGCCATGTCCAAGGGTATGCCGCCTGATCAGGCTATTCAGTACGTCAAGAGTATGGCTACGCAAGGCGTGGCTCCGCTGACGGATCTGTACGCCATGATGAATCAGTTCCAGCGACTGAAGCAGCAACAGGTTCAGCCCCCGCAGACGCCGCCGACGATCAAAGATCAGTTGAATATGGCTGAGCAACAGCAGCAGATGCAGGCTCAGCAGGGTGGGATTGCCGGTATGCAGGCTCCTGCTCCCGCTCCGCAGCCGATGGACCGTGGCCTTGGCGCGATTGACGCTGGCCGTATGGAGTACCCGCAGTTTGCGGGTGGGGGTATTGTTGCGTTTGTTGAGGGTGGTGAAACAGGGCTGGAAGCTGAGATACAGCGCATTCTGCGTAAGTCGCCAATGATGCGTACTGCGGAAGAAAACGAACTTTTGCGGCAGGCTGGTAAAGAACTTTCTTCTCGTGAGATGAGCGAAGAGTCAGGTATTGCCCGACTTAATAAGCGATTGTCTGAACCATTTATTCGTGAATCATTCGGTATGCCTTACGCTTCAGAAGCTGATATCGCCAAAGGTGGCGGTGCCGCAATGAACGAACGCATTCTTCGTAGCCTCGGCGCGGACAAAGTAGTTCCGCAGGCTCCCGCTGCTCCAAAGGCAACTCCTTCGCAAAGCGCAGTGCCGATGGGTATTACTAGAAGTCCGTTTGCTTCGTTTGAGCAGGCCACTGCCGCCGGTCAGATTGATTCGTTTGGTCGGCCAGTTCGTCAAGAACCTGCGGCACCGGCTCCTGTATCAACTGCACCTATGGCTGCTCCCGGTAGTGCTGGCATGGGAAGCCGTCTCGCGCAGATGCGTAAAGAAGTTGAAGGACGTAAGTTTGAGGAAATCCCTGATACGTTCTCGCCTCAAGAGCAGAAGCGTATTGAGAAGGCTTTGTCCGGACTTGATGCCGAGAAGAAGGATGCTGCGCGTATGGCACTGGCTGAGGCTGGGTTCCGTATGGCTGCGGCTGCTTCTCGTGGTGGTCGTGAGCGTACTAGCTTCCTTGGCGCGGCTGCGGAAGGTGCGATTGGCGGTATGCAACAGTACCGTGCTGCCCAGAAAGAACTTCGCCAGACTGAGAAAGAACTCAGCCGAGAGATGGCGGATCTTCGGAAGTACCAAGATCAGGTGGCACGCGGTGAGCGTACTGCCAAGCGGGACTTTGAAGAGAAGAGGTACCAGAACATCTTCCAACTTGAGAACCAAGCTGAGCAGATTCGTCAGTTCAATGCGGAACTTGGTCAGCGGTTGCAAGTTGCTGGTATGCAGTACGGGGAAGGCAGCGGTCAAAACGAGTACCGCCGTTCTGCACTGACGATTAGTGGGCTTGAACCCATGCTCAAAGCCGCTCAAGAACGACTGAATTCAATTTCTGTTATTCCCCCGGCGGGCGTAAAAGCCAATACCCCGGAACATAAAGCCATGATCGCGGCTGCCCAAAGAGAGGTAGACTCGTTGAAAGCAGAACTGCGTGCAGCATTCTCTGGCGGGAACGCTGGCCCTACCGTTTTAGCGTCTCAAAGCGCAGTCCCTGAAAATGTACTCGCTGCGTTGAACAAATACCGGTAACAAACTATGGCAAGTATGGATGAGGTATACCGGGCGTTTTTAAAAGCAGATGCCGCCGGGGACACAGCCTCTGCCAAAGTTCTTGCTGACTACATACGTCAGCAAACTGGTGCTCTTCCGATAGAAGAAGAGCCTGAACGCACTATCGGCGGATATGCCAAGGAAGCCTTCAAGGGGTTAATTCCCGGTGCTGCTGGTCTGGCTGAAACAGCCATTACTGGTGCTGCTGCACTCCTTCCGGAAGAAGCCGAACAAGCAGTTCGTGAGCGTGTATCTGGTGTTGTTGAGCCTATCCGCGAGACGTTTGCTGCGGCTCCGGGCTACGAAGACACGGCTGTTCGCAAGTTGTCTGAAGCGGTTGGTTCCACCCTTCCGTTCCTCCCACTAGGCGCATTGGGCGCGGCTGGACGGGCTGCTGCCGTTGGTCTGGGTGTCGGTGCTGGTACTGGTGAAGCCCGACTACGTGCGGAAGAAGAAGGTGCCACTGAAGAAGAGCGCGGTGTTGCTACTGCTCTTGGTATTGGTCCGGGTGCTTTGGAAGCCCTGCCGCCCATCCGCATTCTGCGTCGGCTTGGTTTTGGTGACGAAGCCCTTCAAGAAGTGGCTGGGTTTATTCCTGCCCTGCGCCGCGCTGCTGTGGCGGGTGGTGAAGAAGCACTTCAGGAAACAAGTAGCCAAGTACTCCAGAACCTCATTGCCAAGGGCGTATACGCACCCGATGAGGCTGTGTTTGGTGGTGTAGGCGAAGCCGCTGCGTTGGGTGGTGGTGCTGGTGCCATCGTCAGTGCGATTGCAGACCTTGCTTTGGGTCGCCGCCTGCGTGGTCGTGGCGCGGAAGAGCCGCCTGCTGAAGAACCGACAACTACCGAAGAACCTCCAGTACAGCCAGAGGCTGTTGCACCTGCCGAAGAAGAAATTAAAGCCCTCCCTGCCCCGCGCACTGCTGGGTACAAGGTTGATAGAGAGGGTAACGTAGTCCCGATGACTGAGGCTGAGGCCGAAGAAGGTGCCCGACTCAGTTCTCAATTCCGCGCTCTGGGTCTTGGCGAGGCAGAAGCCATTGCTAACCGTATGCGGGATCAGCGTGAGAAGCAGTTTTTGGAAGGCTCTGATGAAGCCCTTCGTAGGGCCGTGCTTGAAGAAGATGCTGCCGCTGCCGCCAAAGATGACATGCGGTACTTGCGTAGTTTGCCGATGGAGCAAATGGGTTTGCCGCTGGAAGGTGGTGAGGCTCCGCCCCGTTTATTAGCTCCTGCTACAGAAGCTCCTCCAAGTTTGTATAAACCTGCTGGTGAAGCGGTGGCTGATGCCCTGCGCGTGAAGCAGGAGGCAGAAGGGTTAGAGACCGATATACGTCCACGTTCTCGCCCATACAAAGAAACGGCCAGAGAACTCGGTATAAAACTGGATAGGAAAGGAGATATCAAACCCAACCAGTTTGTGTATGAGGCTCCTGAAACGGAACTTCCTGCCGAGCAAATGGGTTTTGATCTACCCGGTATCCCGATGGAACGCTTGGCCCCACGTGACCGTGTGTTGCGGGCTATGGCGATTACCGAAGACAAGAAGAACATACCGAATTTGCGGTTTGCGACCCAACTGCGCCCGATGGAGTTGCAAAAGACTATTGGCGACCTCAAGAAGGAAGGCGCGATTGCTTTCAACAAGAAGGCGAACGAATGGGAACTTACTCCTGCGGGGGTCGAAAATGTACGAAGTAGTCCAAAAGCTACAGCTACCAGAGGTCGAAGAGGCCCTCGCGTGTCTGTACCACCACAAGGAGCCGGAACAACAAGCACTGTTGGAACTGGAGAATCAGGACTGGGTGGCGTTAGCACAACTCCTGCACCAACTAATGTTGGAGAAGAACCGAGCGTCACTCCACTAGAAACGACTACTGCCCCGCCTGTAGACCGGATGACTTTGATCCGTCGTGCGGCTGAACAGCGTACTGCTCGTGCTGCTATTGATGAAACCATCCAGCGTAGGACTGCCCTGCGTACTCGGGCTATTGATGCGTTTGATGCCGACGAGATCAACGAAAAGACCTATCTTGCTGTTACGGATGAACTGAAGAAGCCCGTACCGAACTTTGCGCGTGTCACTGCCATGCTGGAGGGCACAGCGAAGCCGAAGCGCGAGAAAGACGTTGGGTTGAAGTTCCAACAGGCCCCGTCACCCCATCCAGAATGGGCTACCAAGTTTGAGCGTGACGTTGCTGGTGAGGTTGTCTACTCCGATCCGGATGCTGCGCTACTGCGTGGGCATAGTGTTCTGTCCGGTCAGCCTGTATACATGGCCGTTGATAAAAAGACTGGCAATCGTACGCTGGTTGATATCGACGCTTTCAGTGGAACTCTGTTTGCCCCTGAACAAAAGCAGCGACTGGTCGAAGCCAAAAAACGTATTGTTGCTGAAGATGCGGCAAAGTTTGCCCAGAACCCTGACGGTCCGTTTACTGGGGCTACGTCTAACGTAGTAACGTCTGACAGCGTAAATCCAAATTACGGTAAGTTCTTGTCCAACCTCATGGGTTCTATGGGGCTTGGTGATGTTCGGGTTTTCTTGCTGACCCCAGAAGACGCACGTACCCAGCGGGACAAATACAAACTGTACGGGTACTACTCGTCGGCCATGTCTGCTGGTACAGACCCCGGCGAAGAAGGGTCTATCCGTCCGTACGGTGAGAACCTCAAAGACTTTTATATCTCATTCAAACCGGGAATGTCGGAGACCCGTACCCTAGAGGTAATTAGTCACGAACTCGGACATTTGATTGAGCGTGTTGCTTATAACAAGGCTTCACCAGAAGTTAAGAACGCTATCCGTGCTGAGTACGACCAGTGGTTGAAAGACACCAAGGGTAAGCAGGGTGCCGATCTTGTTCGTGCGCTACGCAACCGTGAGACCGCCGAAGCGCAAGCCTCTGGCATGACTGCTGACACCAAACTCAGGGACTCGTACTGGCGTTCGTTCAGCGAGTGGTTTGCTGACAACACTTCCAAGTGGGTGACGACCAGCGAAAAGCCTGTCGGCATTGTTGAAAAGTTCTTTGCTGATGTCGCTAGGAAACTGCGCGAGCTTGTCGCTGCACTCACTGGCAACAGATTCGTACCTGCCAAGGCAGTTAAAAAGTTCCTTGACGATATGGGTCCGGGGTCTGCTGACTCTTGGATTGCGGAACGTCGTAGAACCGATAGTGTTTCCGGTAAATTGGTTGATCCGTTTGATGCAGCAGCGCGGTACTCCATGTCGCCTGCGGAGCAACAGAAGAACGACCGTGCCTTCCTCAGAGGCATTACCAGCATCCCGTCGAAGTTACCGAAGCCGACCAGCGAGACCTTCCAAGCCGCTACGGATGCTGCGTCTAACGCCACACCTGCAATGCGTCGGGCTTTGTACAGCACGCTGACTGCCCATGACTTTGACCGCATGTACGGCAAGCACACAAAGGGCTTTGGACAGCTTTGGAATGAGTTGAACTCCGAAGGTGCGTTCCTCCGCAAACAGGAGGACCTCATCATGGAGAACTACCAGAAGTGGGAGAAGATTCTTTCCAAATACAGTCCTGCCGAGCGTGACCGTATTTTTGATACGTTCATGGCTACCACCACGACCAAGATGCAGCGCACTACCAAGAACGGAAAGGTAGTCGAAAAGTTTGGTGTCGAGGTTCTGGACCTCAAGGACGACAAGCGCGGCATCAACTGGACAGCCGACAAGTCACACCCGCTGTACCAACAGTATCAGTCTTTGGTGCGGAAAGACCCCCAACTGGAAGAGGTCTACAAGGGCCTTCGTCTGGCGTACCTAGACTATGCGCTTGGTATCGAGAACGTACTGAAGCAATATCTTGCTCCGACTGAATGGCAGAAACTGATCAGTCAGTTCAACGAAAAGCGTCTGCCTGTGTACTTCCCGCTCTTCCGCAAGGGCGACTTCAAGTTGAAGTACGTGGACAGCAACGGCGATACCGTATCGCTCCAGTTTGAGACTCTTGGTCAGCGCAACAGAGCCGAAGCGGAAGCCCGTCGCAACGGGGCTACGTATATCATGCCTAGTCGTGTCGGTACGAGGGAAGCCGATGCAATCCCGCCGAGCGGGTTCTTTGGCAAGATCGTTGGGCAGTTGACCGAGCAGAAGGTAGACCCAGAAGTTATTACGTCCATCGTTAACACGTATCTGGATCTACTCCCGGCGCAGTCCACACTTCAGTTTGCCCGACAGAGAAAGGGTACTGAGGGTTACTCCAAGGACATGCTGGATGCGTATGCAAACGTCGGTAGTAGCTACGCTCGGCGTCTGACCAATTTAACGTATACCCCCAAGTTCCGTGCGGCGCAGGACAAGATCACTGAAGACTTGGAGAACGCCCGAAGCAGCGGAGCGTTGGATACGAACGTTGTTGATGACTTGCTAGATACAGTCGGCAAGCAGATGGAATTCATCCGCGATCCCAAACTGAACAGCCTTGCGGCGAAGCTGAGTTACTTCAGCTTCCAGATGTATCTCGGTGCCAACATCTCCACGGCCATCATCAACCTCGTCGATATCCCGACGATTACGTACAGCCGCTTGGCTGGTAAACACGGTTGGGGCAAGGCGTTTAATGCTATCCAGAACGCTTCGACTGCGTACTTCAGCAAGAAGAAGTCCAAGGAAATGCAGGAACTTCTGCAACGTGGGCTTGATTCCGGTGTACTCCGTGAGCAGCAGCTTCGGGATATCGCTGAGTTCAAGAACGTAGGTTCCAAGTACGACCGCATCAAAGCCGGTGTCGAGCGTGCTAGCAGTTGGGCATTTGCCAAGTCGGATATGTTCAACAGAAACGTGGCATTCATGGCCGCGTACCAGCTTAGTAAGAAGACTCCTGAAAACGTATTTGACCAAAACGCTTTTGATGAAGCGCAACGCGCTGTGTACGACGTATATGGATCGTCTTTCCCAAAAGCAGCGCCACCCATCATGGGTAACGGGTTTGCCCGTACTGCGTTGACCTTCAAGAAGTTCGCCCTGATCCGTATCAACCTGTTGTTGAACGCTTACCGGGAGGCTACGAAGGGCGAGACTCCAGAGGTTCGCAAGGCTGCACGCAGGGAGATACTGGCTTACTTCGGTACTGCCTACCTCTTTGCTGGCGTGCAGGGTATGCCGGTTGTTGGTGCGTTGAGCGTACTGGCTTCGGTACTGAACGGTGCGCTGGGTGACGATGACGAGCCGTACAACCCTGACTTTGAACTGCGCGATGCGATTGGTCTGTTCAACTACAAGGGTCCAGCCAACTACTTGCTCGGTGTGGACTTTGCCAGCCGTACGGGTTGGACGGGTATGCTCTGGCGCGAAGACCCCAAGCGTATGGCTGAGGTCGGTCCTATAACTTATGCGATGGAACAGTTCCTCGGTCCTGCGTACTCGTACGCTAACGGCTGGTTCAAACCAAACGGTGTCATCGACAGTTTCAGCGCGGGTGAGTACCAGCGTGGCTTTGAGCAACTCAGCCCGAAGGTAATCGGCAACATCCTCAAGGGTATGCGGTATGCAGAGGAAGGCGCGGTAACTGCCTCCGGTAAGCCTCTGGTTGACGATGTGGATGCCTACAACGTCTTCATGCAGATATTCGGTTTCCGTCCGAGCGACGTTGCCGAAGCAGGTGATATTGCGGGAGCCACTACCCGTATGCAGCGCGAAATACTGGAGCGACGTAACGCCATCATCGCTCGTGCTGCTGTGGCCCGACTCAGCGGGGACTATGAAGGGTTCCAAGAAGCGGTTGAGGAAGCACAGGCGTTCAGTGCTACGTTCCCAGAACGTGCCATCACTTCGGAAACCCTGATGGGTGCGATCCAGCGTCGGCAGAAGAGTATTGCTCAGTCCGTGTACGGCATCACCGTAGACAAGAAACTTGCCAATAGGATTGCCGACGAGTTGGGACTGGAAGAGTAAAAAGGACCCCTGCCGAAGCAGGGGTCAACTCCTAAACAGGAGAACTAGAGTGCGTGGGCATTGTAGGAGCCACACGCCAAACCCGCAATCCATACATGTTATTCTCTATAACATGTTTACACATCACGTTAACGTCTAGCCGTTTCGCTTCCTTGAGAACCTGTTTCTCCATCTCCTTGCGGTCAAGGCACGGTATGAAGAAGGAACTACCGGGCTGAAACTTGTTCCATTCAACCAGAACTGGCAGGTTGTAGATCTTCATCGGGGACTGCGTTGATCAGTACGTCTTCGTTGAAGAAGTCCAGTTTGGTTGTATCGAACCACAAGCAGGTGGTAGCCGCCGTGTTACTGGCGGTAGTTCCCACGAACATCTTTTTGCGTTTGGTTGTCAGCCCGCCCGGATGGACTATGAGGGACTTGCACTTGATGTAGGGTTTCAGGGTTTCTTCAAAGTTCATCGACCGCTTGTTGCACTCGGCACGGTAGGCAGTTGCGGACACGTACAACATCTTTGTATCTGGCTCATACCGCATCGTCAGCGCGTTGCGAGGTTCCTTGATCGGCCCCTGTTCCAGCCCCGTACGCTTGTCTACTTTGGCGTTGATAACCAGTACTTCGTTGAAGTGATAACGGAAGAACTCGCCCAAGAACTCATCACCGTCGAACATGTATTCACGGCTCTTGATGCGCGTTTCCTTGATCAGGCGAATGCCGTAGTCAAAGACGGGCTGTACTGGGATATCGTGGAGTCCAAGTTTCTTGGAGACCAACCCACCCGTAATCGAGAGGGCAACGATCAAACTCCAGAACCGTTCTGACGGACGGATACCGGCAGCAATGTCCACCTTGTCTCGGGTCTTGTTCAGTAACTCCTTGACCGCTGGAAGTTGGGCAATAACTGCTTGGAAGTACGGCTCCGCTGCGTGTCCGTAATTCTCCATCAAGCGTTCAAAGTGTTCACGGGACCATGTAGCGTCGGCATCCTCTTCCTGCTCGACGATAATTTCCAACACGCGCTTCAACTCGCCGTCTGGAAAACCCTTGATGGAGAGCAATACGTCCATGACAGAGCGGTTGGAGGACGAGATAACACCAGTCTGGAACTTCGTGTTGTTGTTGCGCTCGACGTTATCGTGCTGCTTCAGGCGGTGCTTGGCGCGTCCAGAGGTCACGTCATAGACTTGGTTCGACATGTCCTCGGCTGGCATGTTCGTTATCTCGTCCATCGTCACAGCGAGGTTCTGCATCACACCAAGGCGGTTCATACGGACGTTGTAGGTATCCTTCGGAGCCAGAGTCAGTTCCTTTGGACGCCCGTAGATACTGTTGATCGCATGGAGGATCGTGGTCTTTCCCGAACCTGAGTTACGGCTCATCAGGTTGACTAGGAACCCGTCCAATGCCGTGAAACGCATGAGCGGTATGCCGAACCCCAAGAAGAAGGCGAACGCCCTGTTCTCCATACCCGGCTTGCCGTAGTGGTTGATGATGTCCTTCCATACTTGGAAGTCACCCTTCGGCTGGAAGTAGTGAATATTCGGCAGGGTCGGCGCAGACGGAGGGCTGTACAGGACTTCTGTAGCCTTGATCTCACGCTCACCAATAATCACTGAGGAGTCATCCTCAGTCCAACCAAACTGTCGGTGTGCCTTTTCTGCTTTTTCCTTCATGAGTTCATCAATCCAAGCCTTGACGTACTGCATCATCATGTCCTGCTTCTTGCCCAACATGACCAGCCCTTGCGGGGCTATCGCAGCCATAAACTTGTCTTTCGATACGACCGTGGTGTTAGGCATGATGAAGTCACGCACTCCATCCTTCGGCGTATGCAGACGGCATAAAATGGTGTCGAGAAGGTCGGGATCAACCATGCGCTTCACAACGTAGAAGTCGTACGGGTACAGGAGTTCTTCTGTCTCCTCGTCGCCGTCATCATCGTCCTTCTTCTTTCGGAGAACCTTGTAATACACCCCGCCGTTCTTGCCACGGAAGAATGGGAACGGCAGTTTCGGGATGTGGTACTGCTTGACCTCTTTGGTCACTTCCTCGACCGCAGTCACAACCGCATCGGCAGGAGCCTCCACCACCCGTTCAGCCAGCGCGATGGGGGTAGCGATCTTGTGGGGGCATCCTTCGCAGCCCGTAGGGTTCAGGATACGGAACCGCTCACAGGTATACGGGCCGTTTGTACCGTTAGCCATCTTCTCTGTGGCTTCCGGGGAATACTCGGGGTGTCCTTTGGACAGTATATGGATGGCCTTGTCCCGGTCGGAACACTTCTGGGCAATACTCAACCCACCGCGCCACATGTCGTAACTGAGTGTGGCTTGCTCGTTGTAGATGTGCGCGATCTGGGCGCAGCCTTTGCCTTCCAAGGACATGACCAGCAGGTCTTTGAACTTGGCTTCTTTGTTGCCCATCAGCGCAAGCGTGACGGGATCCAGTTGGCGTTTGTACTGCTGCTTGTTGGTTGCAGCCAATACTTCAAAACTTGGTTCAAGAAATTTGTGAACGTCAGAAGATGATAGTTGCGGAGCAACGTGAAGCACCTCGACCAGAATCGGATTGGTCGGGTCCTTCACATGGTACGTCTCGGGGATACGCAGAATACGCGCAGCCTCACCCGTCACTACCGGATCAACGTCAAACTTGTGCTGTATGCACAGTGCCTTCAACTGCTCGGCGTACTGCGTCCACTGCTCACGTGGCATGGCCTCCGTACAGACCCAGTACAGGTGCGCTCCCATACCAGACTTCACAATGGTCGGGCGTGGCAGTCCAGTAACCTTGCAGAACGCACGTAGTGCAAGGAGTCCCTCGTTCAGATCAGCAAAGGGTTTACCAGTACCGCAGTCGAGATCGATGTAGAAAGACTTCAGTGCAATAGCGTTCTTGGTGGTACGACGCTCTTCAGGGCCGTACTTCGCCATAGCAAAAAACGCGTTGTACTGGTTATCTACAAACTCATCTGCGTGGTCTGATATCTCATCGATGCTACTGACAAAGCGTTGGCGGACATCCTTGTCCTCGCCATCTTCCTTGATGCCAACAGTACAATAGGACTCACCTTCTTCCAGCGGCGGAAGAACCAAGGCAAGAAAGTCCTTACGTGAAATCATAGCCGTCCTCAACCGTCAAAATAGAATGGGCAGGGGTGGACGGCACACCCTCTTCGGTAGCGAACCTAGCCCATCTAACTGCTAAGCTAATTTTTTGATTAGCTTCTCAACCTGCTCTTGATGCTTTTTTGATACTTCGCTTCTGCCGATAAACCATGAGTACACAGTTGGTCGGCTGACTTTCAGATATTCAGCAACATCTTTAACAGGGATGTTGAGCCGCACGCATATCTTGGCGAGTTGTACACCCAACAAGAATGGATTGGCATCATTGATCGCCTGTAGCGTCAGCGTTGAATACCCATGCGTAGCCATCAGTCATCCCATTCAGCAAGAATCTTGGAGAGGTCAGGCTTCTCAGCAGCCTCTTCATTCTTCTTGGAAGAACGCTTGACCGGCTCAGCAACGGCTTCGACTGGTTCGGCAGCGACTTCAACAGGAGCAGCAGGTTTTGGAGCAGCAATAGCCTTGGGCTTGACGTTATCCGCTTCGGCCACCGTCATAGTGATGGCGCGTTTGGCGGCTTCTGTGGAGCCTTGGTTGATAGCCAGTTGATGCTGTCCAGCATCCAAGAAACTTACTGGCTTGAAGTTGATCTTCGGCGTGGCGCTACCCGTATCAAAACGCATTTCCGTCACGACGGCAGTGATCGGAATACCCTTGCTGCCAAGCATCTTGGCGTACGCTTGCAACGGCCACTTACCAGCCGCGCCTTCACCAAAGATAGACGTAGCAGGAAGAGTCAGTTGGAATACGTCACCACCGACATCGTTCGCCAGAACGACGGCAAGACGCTGGCTGTATCGGCAAGCACGACTGTTACCCTGTCCCGAGCCTTGGACGTTCTGAGGACAGTCAATGCAACGCTTCGACTGCGGCGAGGATGCCTTCACATCGGGCACTTCACCATCGGCAGACCAGCAATCCGGTGCGCTGATCTCGCCACCTTCCTGATACTGCTGCGCGTAGAACGTACGGGACACTTTTGGTGAGGCTGCGACGATAACCACGTTCATGTGGCGATCTTCGTTTGTTGCGACCTCCTTACCGTTAATCATGAGCCGCCACACACCACCTTTGATGGAGATGCGACGAGAGGAAGCACCGCTTCCACCGCCCATGAGGGCTTTGGTCGTGTCGTCAATCTGTGCGGTCCGCAGGTAATCTGGCAGAGCCGTATTCAACATAGCAAGTTCGTTGCTCATATGCGCTCCTTAGCGTTTGGTAATCACAATGGTCTGTTTCATGTCTGCCTGTAACCCCGGCGGGTGAAGGTTTGGGTTCTCTTCAAGGAACTGCTCCATATTGGAGTTGTTAATTCGACGCTGCATCAATGCAAAGGCTTCATTCTCCTTGAGGAACTTGAAGAACGAATCCCAATCATTGGTCCAGTAGTGTTTATCTATACGACGCGAGATCGTACCGTGGGGAGTACGAATAGTTGACGCGCCTTGATCTTTGCAGATCGTGAGCAACTGGTCAGCAATGACATTCAGTTGCTCTTTCAACTTCTCGTCTTGTTCGGCTAGTTCTCTACGGGCGTTACGTATCTTAACGTAGACTTCCGCAAGTTTCTCTGCGTTCATTGCACTCATAGTATTCTCCTTGTAGGTCGTCTAATTTATTGGGCTTATTTTACATTGTCAAGTCTCATCCTCAACAAAATTTCTGTACAACTCAATCAACTTAGTATGCACATCCAACTTCTGTGACAGCATCTTGTAGATGCGCTTCTCAACAGGAGAGCCTTGCAAGTGTACGACGGTACAGGGATGGTGCTGCCCCGCACGATGGACACGAGCGTTCGCTTGCAAATAAGTCTCAATAGACGTTATCGGACCCCACCAGACAACCACGTTGGCTGCGTGTAGCGTGACACCGTGTGCCGCTGCTTGAGGCTGGATGACAAGCACACGTGGGTTCGGATCTTCCTGAAACTTCTTGAACAATTCCGAGCGTTTGCTTGCAGGTACCGCACCATTGATAATCTCGCACGTAATGTTGTTATTACGTAATTCCTCCGCAATGATCTCAATCGCATGACGATATGGAGCGAATACGATTACCTTCTGGCTGGCTTCCTCGATGACCTCCAGTAGTGCACTCATGCGGTTCTTGGCATCAAACGCAACAATCTCTCCACTATCCGAGTAGACCGCGCCACACGACAACTGGAGCAACTTGTTCAGGCTCGCTGCGGCGTTGACCGCCGTGATCTCCTCACCGGCAGCAATAGTCAACATCTGTTTACGAATCTCTTCGTAGTAGGTTTTCTGCTGCGTCGTCAGCGGTATGTCACGCATGACATACGTCATCTCTGGCAAGTCCAGACACTCGTCCTTGGTGAATCGAATCGCCGGTTGCAAGACTTCGTGAACAATTTGCTGTGACTGAGGGCGCGGTACAAACCGGAACTGGCTAACCTTGATCAGCACCCGGTCACGGAATGATCCAAAAAACTTCGGTACGTTGTTGGGGTTGATAATCTTCGCCAGTCCGTAGGCATCCGTTGGAGACTGCGCTGCGGGAGTACCCGTCATCATCCAGACCCACGTTGCTGGCGTGAGGATGCTGTTCAGTATCTTCCATCGCTTCGTCGATACGTTCTTGTACGCATTGGCTTCGTCGATAATGATCAGGTCAAACCCGCCCTTGATCACTGCTTCCTTGACGATATCCAGCCCGTCGTAGTTGCAGATCACAAACTCGGCATCGCCTTCCACCGCCTTGATGCGTTTATCCTTGGAGTAACTGTGTGCGATAGCGCACGTACGGTGAGTGGCAAACTTGAAGAGATCGTTCTCCCATGCCGACTGCATGATCGACAGGGGGCATAGCACCAGTACGCGCCGAATCAATCCCTGCTTCATCAGGTAGTCCGCTGCCCAGATAGCAGATGCGGTCTTGCCTGTGCCCTGCTCGTTGAAGCAGAACGCCCTACGGTGCAGCGTCAGGAACGATGCGGTTGTGTACTGGTGTTTGAACGGCTTCTGTAATCCCGGCCATGCGTAATCTCGCATAATCGGAGACGGTACGTCCTTGAGCCGCAGGTTCTTCAATATCTGCGCTTCTTCCACGCCCCACTTGACCAGCACATCGGTCGCGTTCAGTTGCTTGGCAGTACGTATTACCGAGGTAATGCGCTGCGGTTCTCGCACTCTGATCAACAAAGCCTTGTTATCGATTATCTGCATGTCAGGCAGGTTTCCTGTCCTTCTGCCGCTTGTACGAGCGGTTAGCATGAACGCTAGTAACCTTTAAGTTACTGGTGCTAGTCGAGCCACCCTTGCTGAGCGGTTGCTTGTGGTCAACATCTTTACCGTCGCCTTTCTGCACGCGCCCGGCCTTCATCATCTTGGCACGAGCCGCATTGCGCTTGGCGCGGTTCTTCAGTTGTTCGGGTTTGCCTTGGTAGTTGTCGTATTCACGACGGTAGTCACGTGCCATATTACTCTCCAATAACTTGTTTAACTTTGTGGGCTTCCTGAATGAGTTTCAGCATGTCGAAAAAGGCCGAATGCTCGATTGCACCGTGAATAGTAAACGTCAGTTTTTTAACGTCTTGGTTTATCGCAAACACAGGCGGACCGTCGTCAACAAACGCTGCAACTGACATATAGTTACCGGATACATTCTCAATCGTGATTGTCAGTTCGTCACCGTTTGCACCACGGTTATGTTGAGGGTACTCATACTCGTAGTCATGGAACAGCGGGTTGTCTGTACCAGATTCACTCAGTTTGATTTTCATAGTTACTTCCCGTTATGTGTGCAGTCTTTTACCGGACACCACTTCCTGCACGTGAAGTTGGGGCGCGGATTCCATACATCGACTTCAAACGCTTTCTCAAGTTGAGTGGTATTGGTCAGCCACCGCTGCCAGTAGATATCACTCTTCTCCACATCAAAGTCGCCCTTGACGAAATCGTTGGCTACTACAAACAGTAGGCCACCCTTCACGCGCTTGACCTGCGGGAAGTGCTTGAACACCGCCAGCGACAGGATTTCCAACTGCTTGGTGTCTGCGTACTTAGATGAGCCACCCGTCTTGTAATCAACGATTTTTGCAGAGTCACCGTTCAGGATAATTAAATCTGCTATGCCGCGCCACCAGACTTTCTTGTCGAAAAACCCACATGGCTCCAGATTGCGGGTCAGCCCCATCCGGTACTCGCACAACTTCTCGCCCTCGTAGGCGTTCAGTTTGTCCAGTAGGGGTCTGATGAATCCAAACTTCTCGGGTATCGGCTTGCCTTCCTTGATGTAATCTTCGGCGGCTTTGTGTACGTCCAGCCCGTAGACCAGATGGTCACTCACCGGCTCCTTGATATCCTTCTTGACCTTGAGACGGTAGTACTTGTGAGGACATTGCAGGAACAAGTCCAACGATGAGTATGACCAACTGTACTGTACTGACATCAGCAATCCCCGTAACTTTTACCAACACCCGACTCACAGTTGAGCGGTAGTGTCGCAGCCCACGCCGGTCGCCATCGCATACACTCTTCAACATACGCCTGTGCTTCTTCGGCCTCAGCCTCGGGAGCGATACAGGCAATCGCGTCATGTACGGTCAGCACAACTCGGTACTTCTTTGAAAGACGTATCATCTGTTCAGCGATTACGCATCTTGCTACGGCTTGGCAGATGTTTTCAACTACCTTTCCACCATAAATCTTAGTGACGCCTTTGCGGGTGTGATACTCGTACTGCTCTTTGCCGTCTGCGTCCGTTACCTTCCTCAAGCCTTCATACCGCTGCCACAGGCCGCTAGGTAAAAGGAACCCGCACTCGCGGGGATCAAACAGTACAGCATCTACCGCCCCGAACTGGCAAGCCTTGTTAGTCACAATCGCTTCGATGCACCGCTGCCCTTGTCGCCAAAGTGCGGGGATGGACGGGTATGTACTTCGGTAGACATCAATGACGCGCTTGCACTCTTCTAACTCAACGTCCACTCCGAACGTCTTTAACTGCATCTGGAACTTGGCAGCACCCATGCCATACCCGGCCCCGAGAATCGTGGTCTTGCCAACAAAGCGTTCGCCCTTGGTAACGTCGTCCACGGACTTGTTGTAGATAGTGGATGCCATGATCTTGTAGACATCCTCACCCTTCTCAAACGCATCAAGCAGGTCGTTCTGCCCCGCCAACCACGCCACCGTACGGGCTTCGATCTGCGATGAGTCACAGTCGATCATGACGTAGCCCTTCGGAGCCAAGATTGCCGACTTCAGTTTGCTCTCGCGGGGTAGGTTCTGGAGGTTGATCTTGTCATCCCCGCCCCATCGTCCGGTGTGGGCAGCGTAGTACTTGATGGGTACTGGCAAGGCTCCTCGCAAAGCAATGTCTATAAACCTCTGCGTACGCGTCTCTTCAAGAGTGGTTTTCGTACCCAGTCGAGCCCCCACTAACGTCTGGATTCTGGGGTCTGGGTGGGAGAGAAGTTCTTTGAACTGCTCATCTGTCTTTGCGAACGCCCAAGCCTCCTTCCCAGTACGTGCACTGATCTTTTTAGGAGGCTCGACACCTAGGTTGGTCAGAAGCTCTGCGAACTTGTCGTTGCTCATCAACGACTCGCGGTCGGCCTCAGCCGCAGCCAGTAGCGCAGCCTTCTTCTCCTTGACCGACTCTAGATGCGATTCAAGCAGCGGCAGGTTCAGTTCAAGCGTCGGCTCGATGAACATCCGTAGCGTCAGGTCTATAACCCTGAGTTCTCGCGCAGGAAACCCCATACCAAGATGATTAAAAAGATCATAGGTAAGGCGAACATCATTAATACAATAATCAGAATAGCGACCAAGTTCTTCAGCAGAAAAATCCACACGGCGTTTGCCAAGCGCACTAACGACTTCATTGCCCTTCACTCCTAGTTCATATCTTTCAGCGAGGGCTTTGAGGCTACCGCCCGCATCCACACCATGTTTAGCCCGCGCCATGCAAAGCGTATCTAGCCAGCCTTTCGGTTTGATGCCGAACTGCCACGACAGAATTGCTCCGTCAAACTGCATGTTGTGCGCGAGGACAAAAAGGTTCGGCCAGTCAAACTTCGCTAACCAATCTGCAACTTCTTTATGTGTGCCACTAAACCACTCCGGCGTGGAGTTATTTAACGCAGCGGCTACACCAATAACTTCAAACCGATCATCACGGATGTATTCCTCCGTGGTCATCTTGGACAAGGAGAACTCCCTGTCGTAGTACGTTTCAAAATCAATCGTTAGGATATTCATTCTTGCACTCTGATTTGTTTCCACCCTTTTCCGGTTTCAACGAACCCGGCTATTGCTAGGGCTTCAGGGGATCGGCATTGGCCGAACTTGTATTTATGTGCCCTGAAAGACTCGGGTGTGGCGAACTTACGTTTGCACTCCGTACATCTTCTTTCTTTTACGACGACTACCATTCTTCAATCTCTCCACTTCAGCCCGTAAGTATTTGATCTCGTGGTGGCACTGCCACAACACGCTACCCACCGTCAAAAACTTCATCTCTGTGGTTGTTGATGCGTCATTTACCTCGTTCGGTATCGCACGTATCAAGTCCAGTATGTCATCTTCAATCTCCACTCTTCTTTCTCCTTTTGTGTATTGCTCTTCTTGTCTCGTGCCAGTGCAGTATCCGATGGCAGTTGGAGCAAAGCGGGATGCACTTCTCCTCCGCCTCTCTGATCGCTTCCAGTACATTGTTTTGCTTTAACGCTAAACGGTTAACGGATCGCTTACCTTCTTTGATCACGTGATGAAAGTCAATAATCGCAGGATGTTTTTTGCGACAATGACTACATTGTTGCTTCGCCTTGTACGCAGTCCACTCTGCTCTGCTTTTATCTCTAACTTTCCTCGCTTTCTTTATAACTTCTCGTCTGTTCCCTTCGTACCACTTCCTTGAATACAACTTTTGCTTGGCCTTCCTGATGGCCTCGTCCTTGAATGGCATGAACCCCCCTCAAAGTTTCTTCCTCCAGTACAACGCTCGTGCGAACGAGTACAAAACTTTGGGGGTGTAAAGTCTGAAACCACACGAGATCAGGTTGTTGGCACTCGGTATATTGTCGGTGGTATCCGACACAGCCCATCTATACCCATGCCTTCTTGCCCACTGAACTCGCAGTCGGATCATCTGCCGCTGAATTCCGTACCCCCGGTAGGCACTCAGCACACCGCAACGACCCAGATATATACCGTCCTCCATTTGCTGTGATGGCGACAAACAACTAAATCCTACGGGGGTAGCCCTGTGGTGCGCCATCCACCATACCCCGTCCTCTGGAAAGTAAAGGCTATCGGCTGGCAGACATGCCTTCTGCAAGACTTTTAACTGCCGCTTGACCCCCCGGTTTGAAGGATCAACTTGCCCGTAGGTGATCTTCATGGGGCATAATTTTACCCTATCCTTTTAGCCCTCGCAGATACTCCAGTTCATTCCTCAAAGTAAGAAGCTCTAACGAGAGGACTGTAGCCTCGTCGAACAGTCCCGCTCTCCGTATATTCTGTAAAGAGCGTTCGACTAGCGACTGCTGACTCTGGCCATACCCCCAAGGGGCGGCGTTCAACTCGTCTTTCCATGATCCGGGTGGGGATACGTTGTCTATCACCATTTTCGACTTCGATTCTGTAGTCATATTCTTTTATCCCACGGTGAACTGCTGACGCCATGTGGTGCTGTTTAATGCCCCACTCTTTCTCTAGGTCTTTGTACCGCACCCTGTCATGGTTCTCTCTGGCCTTCCGCTTGCGCTCCATCAAGATTTTGTACTGCTCAAACGAAAGCACCAAGTTAAACCTCGACGGTTTTGTGTACGCTTTATCTTTTGTTTTCTTTCCTTGTTTCATCTCGCACCAACACTAGTAACTTGCACATTACGTGCGACTGCGTACGATTCTTGTTGTCGATGTCATACTGCTTGGCATACATCTCGATGATGTCCCACCGGATGACTTCAAGACCACCGTTGTCACCAATCTTTGCCCATACCGTTTCGCTCGGCACAGCCTTCACGTGGGTCTTATCCACGATCAACTCGGCGTACTCTGCATCTTTCGGCGGCTTCACCGCTGCTTCTACTTTCGTCATGTCACATCTCCTTCGCTACTGCTAACCATTCTTCAGCGTATTCAGTATCTATCCAGTCCTTGAACCACGGGCCACCTCGTGTGAAGTGAACAGCCACGGGGTTCGGGCAATCGTTCTTCGTATGCCATCCTTCCAAGTAGTTGTATGCAATCGGCAGCGCACCGATGTGCGTCCCTGCCCACTTGAGTTGATGCAGGTACATACCTGTACCGATGTTGACCTGCTCCAATGTCAGCCCATGCTTCACGCTCTCGTGGCCGCAGTTGAACAGCATCAGGCTCGACCAATTCTTGCGCGGGTATTGATGTTGTACCGCACCGTCCATCTTGGTTGTCTCTTTCGGCTTGTACCTGTGCTGCACCACCATGACAGGAACGCTCGGGTCAGCGTAGTCCATGATTCCCGCCACATCTCCTCGCCAGAGAAAGTCACAGTCCATGAACAATGCCCACCCGTCGTATCCTGCAAGATACGGTACGAGAAAACGAGTGAACGAGAACTCAGTAGAGGAGAGAGGGTCATGCTCCCGCCAATACAAACCACGCTCACGCATCTCATGCTGCTTGATCGGCTTGATGTCGAGCCATTCGGAAGAGTTCCTAGCCAACGACTCCTTGCACACCTGATATGCAATGTCCTCACGACTGTCCCAACCGATAAAGATTTTCATCACGCCACCTCAAATAACTTCTTCCGCGCCTCGCCCTTGAAGTGCAGTATCTTGGCATCGTCAGTCTTGTGTTCAGGTAAACAACCATACACAGACTCGTTCATCTCGCTCACCCGCTCGGGGTACTTCTCGGCATAGATACGCAACGCTTCTTGATCGCCATACCACTTGCGGAACTTCGGATCGAGCGTGTCGTAGATCGCCAGTAAGTCCTTCCATACCTGCGGGTTCTTAGCAACGACTGTGCAACAGATGTACGGATACACCTCGTCAATCATCTTGCCTTCATACTCAGAAAAGTTGATTCCCCGTTGGTCAACATTAAAGATCGCGTCACGCTGAAAGTCTCTTCGCAGAAACGCTACTTGCTTGTATGGCTCCAACAAGTCTTTTACCACGATCTTGTCCTGTACCAACATATCAGTATCCAAGTACATCACCGGCAGGATGTTTGACCAGTTTTCCGCGTACGCCTTGACTCGGTGGTAACACAACTCTTCCCGATTAACTTCACTCTCTACCCGGCGCGTGATACCCATCACATCTGGTGTGGTCTTGTCCGTATACATCGTGATGAACGCATCAGGGTTGTGCCGCAGCAAAGACTTCACCATCTTCTGTGGCTGAGAAATGTCATCGCCCACGTGGAAGAAAGCAAAGCGGTTAAAGGTGCGTTCCTTCAAACCAAAACCTGCTTCCAACTCTTCCTTGACTTGGCGAATCTGTAAGTCCCACGGCGCGTTCATGTTCTCACGTTGAAAGATTCGTACAAACGGATACCACATACTTTGATATCCAGAACGATTGTTCCAGTACCACAACTTGTTAGCATCGAGCAGCGTAACGTGCTTACCCATCGCAGCAGCCAGATGTACATTGGCATTCGACGGAGAAACAATTATGTTGCATAACTCCATGAGCGCAGCGACGTTCTCCAAGTCCAAGAAGGTGTCGATGTGCGTCGTGATCAGATTCGGATGAAAGTCCTTCGCCTCATCCTGCGGCTTGCCATACTGGAGATTGATGAACACGGTGTCAGGGATGTCAAACAACGACCTGAACCCTTCCAGTCCCACAGACTTGTGGTCACCGATGGCGGGTGCGGTGCTTGCCCATGACAGACCAATCACTCGCTTACCTTCTAACTTCAGTTCTTTCCTCAGCAAATCCACGCGATACGGGTCAGCCTTGATGTAGCCTTCGCTGCGAGTCGGCTCGATGTCACGCACACTGTTAATAAAGTATTTCCCAAGGCTTGCAATCGGGATGTGTGAATCATGCTCCGACATCTTGACCTTGGCATTGTGTGGTAGGAACGTGACGTTCTCGGCCTTGCAGCCACGCTGCATCAGCGGAGCCAACCGCATATCAACCAGAACAACAACGGACTCGACCTCCTTCGCCAACGCCTCGATGAGCGATGCGTAGAGAATCTGATCACCGATGCCCTGCTCCGTCCACACAATCGGACGCTTCAAGTCAAGGCCACGCTCCCACTGCGGATGAATCGTAGAGATACGTGGGGATTTAAATGTCTGACTACCCCATCGTCGCTCGTAGCCTTCCCACCCGGCCTTGAAGTCACCCATCTGAAGAGAGAGCAGACCCAGAGTCCACGCCGTATCGTCGTTGGTCGGGTCGAGACGATGTGCTAACTCAAAATACTTTCTCGCCGGTTGCCAACGGTGCATCTCCCAGTGACAACGCCCGGTCTGAAGTGCCGATGCGACAAGAGCAGGGTGAATCTGGTTGATGTTTTCAAGAATGCCGATGGCTTCGTCATACTTGTTTTCACCCGCCGCTGCCAAGCCCTTGTCAAAGATAAACTTTACTGCATCCGCTAGGGTCTGCCCTTTCTTTTCACTCACCAGTAATCCCTCCCACCACGCTTTGCTCCCCATGCAGGGGGCGGCACGTGTGCCCATTCTTTCTTGCGGAACTCATCAGCACGTTTAAAGAAACCCAGTATCCACCTGATCATGTGGCCTCCTGCGGCACAAATTGCAGCAACGTAAACGGAAGTGATACCGCCGTCTTTCTGCCCTCACGTGGGTAGATCAACACACGATTCGCACCTTCCAACATCATCGCGTTGACCACACCCTTCTCGATGCCTTCAAAGTCGTCGAACACAAAGATGGTCTGGTCATGGATGATCTTCGGGAAGTGCTGGAAGTCATCCTGCTGCAACCGGCCATCCAGATACAGCAAGTCCACACCAACCTTTTTCTCGGCCATGTCTTTGAACATATCTGTCGAGGACTTCTTGGGGTACTGGAAGATATTTGGTACGCCCAGATCAATGTTGTTGGAATGATCACACGTATAGATATCTACCAAACGCTCCATAGCTAGATTCATAGTCATGGTGGATATACCAATAAACGTACCCACCTCGGCAATGACCTTCGGCTGAAAGAACTTCGCCAGTTTGTACAACTCAACTGCATCGTCATACGGAACTGAGCCCGTGTTGTAGTCTGCTTCAGACCGCAACTTCTGTTGTTGCTCAACGATCCTCTCAATGACCTCGTACGGGTAGTCATCCACCCGCTCATCTACGATGCCCCAGAAGATGTTGCTGAATCTTTGGCGACCGATTTGTATTGGGTTCATTACGATACCCTCAGTACTTCAACGACCTTCTTGTTTTTATCCTGCGCGGTAACAGTACTGCCCTTACCCCACAAGACAACGGCACGTGATGAAACGCCGCTCACGATAGCATGTGGTGAGAATTGCCCGAACGGGATCTCGACCGTTTGATTCGGTTTCAAGTCCTTGAGGTACGGCATGTAATGCTTGGTGATCGTCCCATGTGGATACAACCGTTTGGAACGCTTCTTCTTTGCCGATAATTCCAAGTCACCCTGCTGATGTACCGTACCGTCAGGCATGATGATGACGTACTTAGCACCTGCGGCCTTGAGCGCGGCCAACGAACGCTGAAGAATAATTGACATTATGCTTTCTCCCGTACAGAAATTTCACGATCCAAGTACCAACGAGCCTTCTTCAAATCCTCAATAGGATCAGTCGCTTTCCTACCGGCACGAGTGACGTACTTCACCACGTTGCCAAGACGGTAGTTCAAATCCTTCGCCTCGATGAAGTCGATAGTCTCAACACCGCCAGCCTTGTAATGTGCAGGATGATTGACGGGATCGGGTTTGTCTTTGATCTTGTCCAACGCATCGAGCGTGGTCTTCATCTCTGTCACCGCATCAATGATCCTCGACGGCTTCTTCAGCCCCGCTTTTGTAAACACCTTGTTTACAAATTCAGAGTTCTGCTTGGCCTTCCATCTGGCCTGATGCACAAGATTCGGAGTTACTCCCAACTTCTTGGCTACTTCCTTTATCGTCAGTTCCGGTCTTGCTGCAAGCAACGCATTGATACGTTGCGTTTTAGTTTGCTTCTTCTTCACTCTAGTCACTCCTTCGGTTGTTAAACATCACTCAACTTGTTTATGAACTTGCCGAACGCAGGGCCATCTTCAAGCACCTTGTAGCGTTCGTTACTTTTGTTTACCCGCTTGCACAATATGCCTTTGTCCACCATGCGTTTGACACGCGCATGGATCGTCGCAAACGACGCGACGGAAATACCGGAAGAGAATTGCATGAT